>ERZ779729.498-NODE-498-length-37918-cov-3.529831_pt1 | contig 37918 bp, 51 predicted proteins | sample MGYA00511072_ERZ779729 | MGnify/ENA primary metagenome ERZ779729 (study PRJEB29588, sample SAMEA2156675) | human gut metagenome | biome: human gut; feature: human-associated habitat; material: faeces | place: Denmark | collected 2008/2010 ...
CAAAGGCGCGCCGCGCCGCCCGCGGCGAGGGCGTTGTAAATATGGCATCTCCCCGCGACGTTCAGCCGTACGCGGCAAAGATTTTTTCCGTTTTCGCAAAAATCGAAGGAGTATTTTTCGCCGATGGTTCCGATGTTTTCCGCCGTAAAATCCGCTCGTTTGGTTTCTATGCCGAACGACGGGTACGCGGGGAAATTTTTTTTGATTTTTTCGTCGTCGGCGCATACGAGCGCGGTTCTGCCGGACGAGCAGAACGTTTCGAAAGTTCCGATGAGTTCGTTTTCATCGCGATAACATTCCATATGATCGCGGTCGATATTGAGAAGTACCGCGACGTCGGGATGAAGATATAATAAATTTTTCTTATACTCGCACGCTTCGGTAATAAAGTACTCTTCGCCCGTTTTATAAAAATTGCCGAACGTATTATCGTCGCCGCCGGCATGCACGGCAAACTTTTTGCCCGCGGCGGAAAAAACATGCGCGCACATGCTTGTGCAGGTGGTTTTTCCGTGGCTGCCCGCCACCGCAACGACGGAGGAAAAATCTTTGGCGACTTCGCCTAAAAATTCGCCGCGGAATACGATTTTTTTGCCCTGCGCAAAACATTCGTCAAACCTGCTGTTTCCCCTTGCAATTGCGGAAGTGCAGACGATATTTTCGGCGGAATTGATCACCGCTTTTTCCGTTTCGGAAATCGCGGCGGAAGTATAAATTTCAACGCCTGCCCGCGCAAGCTCTTCCGTCCTTGCGGAAAGCTGCGCGTCGTACCCGAACACCTCGCCGCCCTCACAGAGAATATACTTTGCCAGCGCGCTCATCGAAGCGCCGCCGATTCCCAGAAAGTAAAACCGTTTTCCTTTTATCCGTTCCTTTTTCGGCATATCGCTTTATTCTATGATATATAAGCAATTTTTATAACCGCTTACGGCACTTTTTACAAAAAGCCGCAGTATAAAAAATCGGCGCACTCCCCACAGGGAATACGCCGACGTCCGGTTACGATTTATTTTTTATCGGAATTCTTTCTCATGAAGAAATCCACGAATTTCGGGCGGTGCTTCTTTTCGGGCGCAGGCTCGTTGCGAGGCGCCTCGATGGGCATTTCCGGTTCGTAATCGCCCTGCTGCGCGGGATACGGCTGCGCATAGCCGTTATTTACGTTCCGCATATCCTGCATGCCCGGCATGCCGGCGTTCTGCCCCCACGCGCCGTTTTGCGGGTTCTGCATGTTATTCGGCATATTTGCCTGCATGTTCTGACGGTAATCGGCGCCCGCGAATCCGGACGCGGACGAAGGCGCGAACCCCTGCTGCGCCGACGGAGCGGGTGCGTACCCTTGCGGCGCCGTCTGCTGCGCGGCAGCGGTTTCTTCCGCCGTAGGATAGCCGAACGCCCGATCGATTTTATCGGACAGGGCCTGTGCCCGCGCTGCGCCGCCGTCTGCATATCGTTTGCGGCGGTGATCGTCTGTCCGCCCGAAGGGAATCCCGTCGCGATAATGACGACTTCCACCTCGTCAGTCATGTTTTCTTCGATGCAGGCGCCGAAAATCACGTTGGCGGAATAATCGATTACGCCTTTCACCAGTTCCGCAGCCTGACAAACTTCGTCCAGCGTGAGATCGTTGCCGCCCACCACGTTTAAAATCACGGAGCTTGCGCCCTCGATGGTGGTGTTTAAAAGAGGCGAACAGATGGCGCAGCGAACCGCGTCGGCAATGCGTTTTTCGCCCTTGGCGATACCGATACCCATATGCGCCACGCCGCGATCTTTCAGCGTAGTGCGCACGTCGGCGAAATCGAGATTGATAAGCGACGGATTGACGATCAGTTCCGCAATGCCGCGGATACCCTGACGAAGCACTTCGTCCGCCACTTTCAGCGCTTCGGGGAAAGAAGTGCCCTGTTTTACCACGCCGCGCAATTTATCGTTGGGAATTACGATGATTGAATCCACATACTTGCGGAGTTCTTCCACGCCGGCAAGCGCGTAGTCCATTTTTTTCTTGCCTTCGAAAGAGAACGGAAGCGTTACCACGGCTACGGTGAGAATTTTCATTTCCCGCGCGAGCTTGGCGATAACGGGCGAAGCGCCCGTGCCCGTGCCGCCGCCCATACCGGCGGTGATGAAAAGCAGGTCGGTTCCCTTTAAAATCTGCTGGATTCTGTCTTTATTTTCTTCCGCGGAAAGCTTGCCCACGGAAGGATCGGCGCCCGCGCCGAGCCCTTTTGTGAGCTTTACGCCGATTTGAATACGGTTTTGCGCAAGCGAACGCGCCAGCACCTGATTATCGGTATTGATTACGTAATATTCCGCGGCTTTCAGCCCCGATTCGATTAAACGGTTTACCGCGTTGCCGCCGGCGCCGCCCACGCCGATCACTTTGATTCTGGCTACGCCGAAATGGCTGTCCTGCGTTTCGTCTTCCTGCGGCTGAGCCGTTTCGGAAATCTCGCGATCTTCCGTTTCGTCGTAAGTGTAAAAATCTTCCGTCATTTTTTATTTCCTCCGAATATGTTTAAAAATTTGCGCAATCCGTTTTTTTCTTCCGCCCGCCGTAAAGCGGCGTTCAGCGCGGATATGCGGGATGAATAACCGGGTTTATCGTAATAAGGTATTTCGGGACAAATCGCCCGCGTAACGCGGCAAAGACGACGTTCCGTATGTTCCGCCACGCCGCGGACTTCCTGCACGCCCTCGCCCGTGAGATACACGGGGTTCGACGAATCGCCCGCGATTTTTTTGGTGCCGTAATACTTTTCGAAAAAAGCGTCCGTCTTTTCGCACAGCTCGTCCAGCCCGCATTTGATTACGTCGTTGATCCGCTGCACGGAATACATGACGCCGTCTTTATCCGTCCAGATGATCCCCTTGGGCACCGCGCCGCCGGATACGTCCGCTGCGGCGAGAATTTCCTTCGCCTTTTCGAAGCCGACGTCGAATTCTTCCATCAGCCCCGCCAGAATCGCCCCGACGCCGCAATCGAAACTTTCTTCGTGCACGATTCCGCCGCCGTAAACCACAAACACCGAAGAAACGGCATAGCCTACGTCAAGAATCGCCGCGTAACCCTCTCTGGTTTTCGAGGGTAGAAGATACGTTGCCTCAGCCAAAGACTGCGGCAGATATTCGATTTGCGTGAAACCGGATGCGGAAAACAGCTTCTGCGTAAGCGAGTAAAACTGCTCGTTTAAAAAATAATAGCACAATGCGCCCTGCAGAACGGCGGTTTTCGAGCCCGTAACGTCGGCGGCGGAAAAATACCGCCGGTTGTCGCCGATAGAAAAATACATTGCCGATTCGTCCGCCAGAGCGCGGTTTTCGGCAAGTTCGTTCAGCCCCGCCGCGTACAGCGCTTCGATTTCCGCCGCCGTGATTTTACGGCGCTTTTCAAACGACATCGACTGCCCTTTCGTACGGATACCGATAAACGGCGCCGGCACGGAAATATAAATCGTCTTCAGCGTGCCGTCGTACGAGGACAAAACGGAATTGATGAGGCGGGAAGCCGCGGAAGTAAACGACGAAACGTCGTAAAAGCCTTCCGTGCCGTAACCGTCGTATTCCGAGCTTTCGCCGCCGCGGAAAACAAACGTTCCGTTTACCCCTCTGCCTCCGATAAGAAAGGTGAGAGAATAGGAACGAATATCGAGAATGGCGACGCTTTCGTTTTTCATCTTCCGCACTCCGTCTGTCGTTTTTTTTCGTATGTACCGCGCGTCCGCTTTATAAAAGCGGCGACGATAATAATATTATACTACCCGCCGCGGAAAAAGTCAATAAATTTGCGAAAATTTTTTGTAGATTTGTCAAACGTTTTTCGGTATTTTTCAAATTTTTTTTGAAAATTTTTGATAAACTTTGAAAATCGGGGTAATTTCCCGCCAATTTCTACAAAAATATTATACTTTTTTCGGAAAGATAAGTCAAGCGGAATTTTTATTGTACGACAACAACACCCGACGACGTTTCCGCCGGGTGTAAATGTCCGCCGTCCGTGTTTAAGATTTCTTTTTCAAAAATCTAATTTTCGGCTCGTTGTTTATTTCCCGTAAGATTTCCAAAAGTTCGGCGCGCTTTTGTAGCGGTGTTTGCCATACTTTTTTACCTTCCCGATTTCGTAAAGCCGAGTGCGGGCGATTATTATACACGGTAAGCCACGCCGACATTTTTTCTTGCAATTCCTCAAAAGACGAAAATTTCAATTTATTGTAGAAACCTTCTTGATCGCTACGGTGCGATCTTTCAATTTTTCCGTTGTGGCGCGGGGTATACGCTCGTATAAGTTGATGTTTAACGCCTATTTGATTTAACAATATATCGACCGTGTGTATTTTTCCTTCGCCCGTTCCTTTCGGGTTTGTAAATTCCGTGCCGTTGTCAGTCTGAATTGTTTTCGGTAAATACCCGAAGTAAATTAAAGCGCGTTTTACAAAATCGCGCGTCGAGTATCCCGATTTTTCTTTATACGCATAAATAAACCGCTCGCGCGTCGCCTCGTCGATTATAGAATATTGATAAAATCTTTCGTCGCGGAATTTTCCGACGTTGCAATCGAGCGGCACATATTTTACGTCCATTTGCATTTTAATACCGAGCATTTCGGGCGTGTCGTAGGGCTTGTTTTCTCGTTTTTCAATTACCTTATGCGGACGCAATCCGTTTTTAACGACAAAACGATAAAACCCGAAGTAAGTACGTTTATAAGCATACTTTTGCCGAAGTTCACCCAACGCCTCGGCGTACCCGATGTCGGGGCGTTCTTTTAGCAACATCGCGATTTGCGCCCATTCTTCCGCGGTGTGTGCGTTGGGGTGTTTTGTATGCGGGCGCGACGATTTATTTTGCAGGCTTTCAATCGTTCCGTCAAACATTGTTTTCCAACGCCACAACGTGCGCTCGGAGCATTTGAATTTTTTACTCACTTTTAATATATCGACTTTTTCGTTAAGCCACATTGTGAGAGCCTTGTATTTTTCTTTTGCGCTATATTTTATGCCTTTCATATATTAAACCTTTGTGTGTAAAAAGCGGGCTACCGTGTGGCAACCCGCTTTAACGTTTATCCTTTATTTATTTGTTTGTCGTAATTCGCCCGCCGCCCAACGCAAAAACTGCGCTCTATTCATACCGCAATTTTTTATAATAGCGTCAATTTCCGCCGCCTCGGCAGGCGTTAATTTTGTACCCCACGTTACGGAGTCTTTTTTGTGCGTTTCGCGGTAACGTTTATCGGCGGCTTTTTGTGCCTCGCTACGTGTCATAGTTTAATCCTCTTTGATTTCAAGTGTAATGCCACAATCCGCCAACGCGGCGACCGCCTCGGCGTCGAGTCCGTTTTTGTGCGTGATTTCAAGCAACTTCGTTATCGCCATAATAAGATTTTCGGGCGATACTTCCATACTTTCAACCGTTTTTTGAGTGTTTTCAATAATTTTTTCAATTTTCATACCCTGTAACTCCTTGACTTAAATTTATTTTTTTGATATATTATAGACGACCTAATCGGCAAGGGGCTTTCGCCCCCGCCTTTCGGTTAGCGGTTTACCGCTTGCTTTGTGCCTTGCTAACGACTTTAACGGTTACGGTTGCAACATTTCCGTTTTTGTCATAAGTTACTTTTATGTAACTTATTTCATAGCAAGGCTTTTGTTTTGGCTTGCGCATTTCGTATCACCTCCTTCAATCTTTGTACTTATATTATATCACTATGTAGCGATAAAGTCAAACGATTTTACGCACTTTTTCAAAAATATTTTGATAATTTTTGAAAACTTCCCCGCGCTCGTTTCCGTTCTGATTGACAGGACGGAATTTTTTTTATAAAATATATATAGTATCAAATAAAGGGGCTTTTGTTATGAAGTGGTTTTATAATCTTAAACGCTCGTTACGGGTTTTGATTGCTTGCGCGTCGTGGTTGCCTTTTGTTGCGGTCGCGCTTATTTTCGGGGAAAGTATGCAAGGCGCGCAAACCGCGCTTGCGATTGTCTTTCTTGCGGTCGGCGTTTTCTTTACCGTGCTTGCCATAAAATCACGCCCCAAAAAGCCGAAAAACGAGCCTAAAAACGACGATTTTAATATTTCTCATTTAGCACCCCCCCCCCCGAATTTTTGCGCCCCTGCGAGCGTTTTAACACCTAAAACCGCCGCACGCGTTCCGTCTGTTTTACCGCAATACAATACCGACGTTAAAATAAATTTGCGCGAAAATTGTTTGACGGAACATAATATCGCCGTCGGCGATTGTGGAGTTGTTCGATTTGAAAAATCAAGCATTTTTACATCAAGCAACGGTTCGGCGCATATTGACGGTGCGTGTTATGTAAATGACATTAAAGTCGGTTATTTCCCTTACGAAAAATCTTTACGTTTATCAAGCGGAACGGACGACCGCTCTTTTACGGTTTCAAACATTGACGCCGATAAAAACGTTGTGTATATCAATATCGACCTTCCGTTTGTTGTAGATAGCAAACTTCCATATACGACTAAATTAAACGGCGTTACGTTCAACAATCGGCAAAACGCAATCGTGGAGTCGGTTGTCGGCGATAGGTTGCTTATAAAACACACCCCGACGGACGACTTCCCGCACACAATCGAGGTTTATAATTCCGTTACAAACAAATCAATCGGTGTGTTACCAAACGAAAACGCCGAAAAGATACTAAAAAAATATAAGGACGGTTGCCGATTTGACGGCGTAATCACGGCAATTTTCGGCGGAAACGACGGGCGCAATTACGGCGTCGAAGTAATGCTACTTGCTAAAATATAAGAAAAAGGACACCGCCGAGGTGTCCTTTCGTTTTATTTGTCGGGCTTGCCCGGCGTTTTCTTTATAAGTCGCTTAATAAGATCAAGCAATTTTTCAAAAACCTTGTCTATTGTCGTAACCTTAAAAAAGTTATAGGCGGTCTGATTGATTGCATAAATTGCCGCCGCGATCGCTAAAAAGTATGTAATCTCAAATTGCCCTACGATAAGTAAATATATTATTGTAGCAATCACGGACAACCCGATTGAGATTATCAAATAAACGTAATGCCGTGATTTTTCTGGCAACTTCTTAAAGAGATTACAATATTTCATTATGCCGAGTATTATAACCCCTACAACCGCGATAAGCGTTAAAATCAAACCGTAATTCGCGAAAAAAGTAATAATTTCGTCCATACCTTATAAATCCTCCTTTGCTTTTGCTTTACATTCTTTACGAAAGTTCTGCAACGCCGTAAATTCGGCGACGCATTCCGTATTGTTAGGATCGGCAAGATAATTATTGATTATCGCCTCAACCGCATTTTGCGAATATTTTTCGCGCACGAAAGAGGCAACCAAACGATTATACCGCGCCTCTTTCGTTTCGCCGTGTTCCGCAAAATACCAATACGCCGAAAAATTCGCGCGGACATCTTCCGCCGTTATCTTGCCGTCGTAATAAAACGACACCTCGTCCGCCGTATACGCAATGTATTTGTTGCCGTCGTCCGTTTCCCGTTCTTCCTGCGCGATATTGTTGTGCAGGACAACGCGCAATTTGTTGCCGACAAGTTCGATTTCAACATCTTTAATCGGCGAGTTTTGTTCCGTCTTTGTGCTTTGAGTTGATACAATCATTTTGTGAGCCTCCGCTTATTTATTTTTCTTTGATAGTTTGACACAACCGATTTCGCGATACTATGCAACATATCGACGTTGTATTTTTTCCGCACGCCCCTACTATCGGAATTTTTCACGTAACCGAAGTAAGCAACAATTTTATACGCCCGTTGTATAGACATTGAGCCGCTTTGTTCGACTTCTTTGTTTGCCCGCAAGTATGCCCGGCGCAACCTAATAAATATCGCGCCGCGGATCGTTACGTGGCTTGCGTGCATACGATAGCCGCCAATATCCAAGAAAGGACACGCACGTTTTGACGGCTTTATTTCCTTACGTTTTTCCTTTTCCTCTTTAATTGAAAGAAAATCCGTTGTCTTTCCGTATTTCAACGATAACGACATCGCGTTCGATAAATACCGATTTACGATTTTTATATCTTTTGCAATATCTGCCGCGCGGCTACCCATAAAACCGAAGTCGTCCATAAATGACGCGACTTCTTTTATAAGCGGTGTTTTCTTGCCGCGTTTGAGTTTATTTTGGTTTCGCGCGTGCCGCAGTACATAAGACATCAAAAAATTAAACAACCACGCGTCGAGGTATCCGCCTATTATCAAGCAACCTTCGGGCGACATTTTCGCAAGTTCTTCTAATAAAAGAATTATCCAACGCGCCGACGGGATTTCTTTTCTTATAATTGCAATGATTTTTGCATATTTCGTTGTTTCATACGCGTGTTTTACGTCGGTTTTGCGGGCGTGGCGTATATTATATTTTTTCTTGCGTAATTTTTTCGTTACAAACTTTTTCAATCCTGTTTGCCCGCGTTTTGGAATTGACGCAAATTGCGACGGTAAAATTTTTGCATTGAGTAACGGTTTCAATCCTAAATATGCAACGTGGTTAAAAATTTGGTGGAATATACAACAATACGCGATTTTTCGTACTTTTCCGTTCATTCCGTCTTTTCTGTTATGAAAAACGACGGGATCAAGTTCGAGGGCGTTCGCGTTCCCGTTTAACAACCGTTTTAAGCGATTTTCTACTTCGTAGCCGATATTTATTATTGCCTGTTGTTTTAAGTAATTTTTGTTTTCGCCGATTTCACGTGAGATGTCTTGCCGCCGTATGCCCGCATATTCTTCCACGGTGGACGATACATCGTTGCGCTCCCACTTTTTAGCGAAACAATCTTTTACCGCTTGAAAAATCAAATCTTCTGTCAGTTCATTATATCTTTGTTTCATATCGCTTACTGAATTTATAGTCAAAGGGTTTTCGGGTAACCGATTATCTTACGTCAGACATCGGAATATTACTACTAACCCCACTCGCGCCCCGCGGGTGCAAGTATCCGTTTGACGGGATTTGCGGTTTTACTTGATTTCTGCTATTGCAAGGGCGTTACGGCGTTATGATCTTTTCCGATCAAATAAAATTCAGTAATCCAAGGCACGCCGTTCCAATTCGAGTTGAAAGGCGAATTGTTCAAATTCTCGTAAGCAAGACCGCCATTCGTGCCATTGTTCAAATTACCAAAACGCCAAGGACAACGCACGCCCGACGAGTTCGCGCCATACACGGCGGATTTGAGCCACCCCGACGACGAGCCGCCGACGGTATCCACAAACAAAACGGGTTTGTCTGTAATTTTGAATTTTTTAACCCAATTCCACCCCGCCGCCAATCCTTCATACGATAATCCCGTATCGTTGTAATCCGCCGTTATGGACGACGCGTATTTCGTTGCGTTTTTACATTCTTTAATTGCGTAGTCAAAACCGCTCGTTGCGTTTGCGGTAACGTTATATAAAACATCAAGCCCGATAAAATAAGCACCGATCAAAACTTCCATACCCGCACAACGTAACGGATATTTACCGTTTGTAAGCGACACAATCGAGCCGTCGTTATGTTCCGACACCTTTTCCGTTGTTCCTGTATCCCACGGAGCGGATTGCACCCACGTCGTCGCGGTTGTTGTAATAGTTGCCGACAATTCAAGATTTAACGCCGTGTATGTCGCGCCGTCAATCGTTACGCTTTCAACGCTTAATATTTTCGCAAATCCGTTTGAGATATTGCGAGCGTTTGCCGCGCCGCGGTCGGGTGCTTTCGTTGCGTCCGCGTTGTCGCCGACGTACACGTTACTTCCGACAACGAAGTTTGCGCCTTGTGCGGTGGTTACGATAACGCGTTTAACATCGCTTTCCGCAATCGCCACAACATAGGACGGCGAATAACTCAAACACCCTTCGCAAATTCCCGAATTTTCGAGGTTGAAGTGTCTATGTTGCCATTCGTACAAAATCCATTTTGCGTTTGCGTCCGCGCCGCACCCTTCGTTTGTGTTCCATTTTTGCGCCGCCGTTTGCCCCGCCGACGCTGAATTGAAGTTTGCCGGGTGTCTATTCGCACCGCTTGTCAATTTGCCTCCCGTTGCAAGCGAGCCGCCGAAAGACGCGTGCCACGTGAGCGGGCGCGGGTTGCCGTCAAAATCGACGTTATCGTTAAATGGCGCGTATCCTTCGGCGGGTGTTGCGCGCCAACATTTCGTTAAATACGTGCCGTCGTCTGTTTCCTTAAAGTACGGCGAAAGTTGAAACGTGTACACGGGAGCAGTTTCACCCGTAATATCAAACGCGGCGTCAATACCCTCAATCGCGGTTACGTTCATTTTGCCGTTTTCAAGCGATAACGCGTTCGCACGGATATACCACGTTAAGCGGTTTTCGGTTGCCCAATCCTCGCCGTCCGTTCTGCCCGCGCCTTCCGCGTCGAGCCATTTGTTGGCGTTTGCAACAACGCCCGCGTCGGTTGATAGATTTTGCGCTTTTTTATCGGCGAGCCAATCAAGCGGCGTGCCGCGGCTTTCCGACGACACGGAAGGGCTTACAAACCTTACCGTATGTATCTGATTGTTGTTAAGCGCACACATCTTGAAAAATCGTTCAAGAAGTGTAAAGCGGTCGCCTTCGTCTTTCGATACCGCGTTATACCACGCTTTGAAAATACTTGTCGTATTCGTATCGTTTAACAACGCCGCATAAAAGTTGTCCGCGCTTTGAAGTGCGTTTTTCAAATCGACTTGACGGACGCAATCGTTATCCGCGCGCGGCGCGCCTGTTTTTTGGTTGCCGTACTCGTCGAATTGCGACACTTTATTCGCCGACGGTTCAACCGATAATTGCGATTTATCGACTTTATTTTCGAGTTCTTCCTGCCGTGCGTTTTCATTCGCAATACGTTGATTTTCATTCTTTATGCGCTGATCTTCGTTTGCTTTGCGGGTATTTTCGGCGGATACACGCGCCGTTTCGTTTGTTTTTCTTGTATCTTCCGCCGCCCCGCGCGCAGTTTCATTCGTCTTGCGCGTGGACTCGTTGTTTTTCCGCGTGGTTTCGTTCGATTGCCGTTCCGTTTCACTTGTCTTTCGGGTTGTTTCATTACTTTGACGCGCCGTTTCGTTCGATACGCGGGTTTTTTCCGCGTCGGCGCGATTAGTTTCAGCCGTCGCCCGCGCGTTTTCCGCCGTTTCTCGCGACGTTTCATTTTTAGATCTGACATCTTCCGCGCTCACACGGGAATTTTCTGCCACAACGCGTTTATCTTCCGCCGATTTTCGGGCGGTTTCGTTGTTTTGACGCGTGGTTTCGTTTACATTTCGCGTATCTTCGGACTTTACGCGCAACGTTTCATTTTCTTTTCGCACGGTTTCGTTGTTTTTGCGGCTTGTTTCGTTTTCCTCGCGGACAATTTCGGCGGATTGCCTTGCGCGTTCCGCCGCCTGCCGCGCGTTTTCGTTGGATACAACCGACTCCGCAAGGCTTTCCGCGCGGCTTGCCTTTTTATTCGCCTCGTCAGCCGTTGCAACCGCCGCGCTCGCGCTTTCTTCCGCCTTATTTGCGGTATCCACCGCCGCGTTTGTTTTGTCCGTCAATTCCCTTACAATATTCGGGTATGCCGTTCTGATAGACTCGTCAACGTTAATCGCGTCGTCAAACGTAATATTGATAATTTGCGTTTGAAACACGGGCGCGTTGTCTTTGCTTTCTGTTTTCGTAAAATAAAGTTGCAAATCGACATTACCTTCGCGCGTAACGTAATCGGGCAACGGATACGTGATTTTATATTGCCCGCCGCCGTCGTCATTATTCTCGTTGTAGCCCGTTTTTTCAACCGTAAAACCCTTGTCGGTATCTTCTGCAAGCGTTTTTTCTTCCGAAACGATTTTGATTTTCGGCGTAAATCCGAAAAGATCAATCGCGCCCTGCTTACGGTCGATTATAAAAACAAGCGAGTCAACAAGGTTGTTTTCTCTTACGCCGATACGCAAATTTTTACTGCTCGGCACTTTGCCGCTAAAATTGATAATCATAAATGCCTCCCGTCAATTTTTGTTTGTATTTCGTCAATCCTATGATGTGCCGACTTTACCGACGACTCCAACGCCGCTATACGCGGCGGGATTTCCGATAAATGCGCGTCGGCTACCGTTTGCTCCGTGCGCGATACGCGCTCGTTCAAACTGTCTATTTTATCCGATATATTACGATTGCCGAGCATTATCGTTTCGTTTTGCGACTTAATGTTATCAAGTTTCGCGTTTACGATTGCCGTGTCCGCACCGTCTTTTTTTGCGCGATCTTTACGCGTAGAAAAAAACGTTATTATCCCGCCAACGCCGACGGCGATTGCCGCTATCGTGCCGATAAGACTAATTGTTTCCGTTGCGCTCATACATCGCCTCCGATTTGGTTTTCAAGATCGTTTATTTCATTGCGCCAAGATTGACGAGCGAGTTTTGTTTCGGCATAATCTTCGGCGGATATATACCCCTCGGCAAATTTCAAGGCTTTGTAATCGCTATCGGAAAGCAACCGTTTTAATTCGGCGATACGTGCAAGTTTCGCCTGTTTGTTTTCATTTTCTTTTTCCTCGTCGGTAGACGGATAGGGGTACAATTTACCATTTTTCCAACACAACTCGCGGTTGCACAATTTTTTATACTCCGCGTCGGTTATTGCCTTATATCCGTTTAATTCCGCTTTTGATTTGTCGCCGACATAAGTTGCAGTACAAAACATTTCGCCGTCCTTATATACGTAATACATATCGCGTCCTCCGTTTAATAAATTGTAACAGGCTTTTTATAAATCGTTAGTTCCGATTTGCTAATATAACCGTAATCGTCATTATTGTTTGTCGCGCCCGTATAGTGATTATATCTAAAAAACAAACTTGTACCCGAATTTGACACTCCCGTCAAAGTATAAATCGCGTTGCCTTTTACATAATAGCCGCCAACGCCGGGGAGCGGGTATCCCGACGGCGATCCGTTCGTAATTCTTTGATAAACATCATCGTCCGTCAATTCCGCTAAAATGCTGACGATTTGAAACGTTGCGCGAAAAACCTTGTATTTATCAATCATTATGTAATGACAATATAAATGTTGCGGCAATGCCGCGACCGCAGTTTTCGCCTCTCCCGCAATTTTACTTGCCGCCGACGCTGTTGCAGACGCAGTTTGCGCGATATTTACCGCGTTTTTAGCCGCGTTGTTTATATCGGTAATTTCTTTAATTGCGGTAATTTCTTTTGCGCCGAGCGTAATCGCGCCGTTTGACATCGAAAAATAATAGAGCGGAAGTTCGTAAACTTTGTTTGTCGTTTCTGACGAATATTGATACGTATTTTCTTGCGTTAAAGCCGCTTTTAATGCGTCTTTGCTTACACCCGTGCGCGCTATGATAGAAAAGTTTACACCATTCGTTGTAGGTTTTGTTTCGATACGTGCAATAATTACTCCATATTTCCCGTTTTCAATAACAACGGAAACGTTTTCGGAATTTTCGACTTCACACATACGCCCTTGCACAACGAACGCGCCACTCCCGATTTTTATTGTGTTGCTCGCAACGGTCGCCGAAAGTTCGTTGCCGTATCCGGCATAATATCCGTCCGCTTTGCCTTGATCCACAAACCTCGACCGCACTTCCAACGCATATAAATTCGCCTTGAAGTTTTCCGCACCTTGAAACGTTACGGGTTTTAATGACATACTTTTACCTCCTATCCTTTAATAATTTCCGTTAAAAGAATTTTCTTAAATCCGAGTTTTATCTTCGTTTGCTCTCCACTTGCGGAAAGCGTTGTCGTTTTTTCGCTTATCGGCAACGTTTTATATAATTTGCCGTTGTAATAAAGCGAAACGCTTGTATAAAGCGGATACGGCGCAAAATCTATCGGATCGCGTACTTTGCTATTATCAATAACGATATTATCGACATAACGATTGTTTGCCAATTCCGATATTGCGTCCGTTTGCGCGTCGGCGATGTATTCCGCCTCAAACCATTTTGTTTTTACGGGATAAACGCGTTTTTGAATATTTCCCGCCGCCGTTGACGATACGATTTGATTATCGCTATTGATGTAATAGTACACCGTTTGCGACGCGCTACCGAGTGAGCCTTTGATTGTTGCAACGGCTTTATTTACCGCGTTCGACGTAGTTGTCAACTCATACAAAAAATCGCTTAAATTTACGCTTAACGCGTCCGTATGCTTTGCGAACGTAAAAATAATTTTGCCTGCCGCCACGTCGTATTTTGTTTCTATGTTGTACCCGTAATATTTCAGATACCCCTTCAAAAACTTGTAAGCGTTCGTAATCTTGTATTGTCCCGTATAATCGCCAAATAAAGCGGTTGTAACCGTGTTGTCCGTCGGAATAATTACTTCGACGGGGATTTTGTTTACCGCGGTATCCGCGCCGTCAAACACCGCCGTTTTGACCTTTTGGAATATCGCCGACAATTTCCCGTTAAAACTCGTCGTCCAATCCAACAAAATCTCGGTATCCCATAACGTTTTTAAGTCTTTCCCTTTTACGGTTTGTTTGTTACCATCAACCGTAATTCCGTCGGTAAAACACGCGTATTTATAATTGCCCGCGTCGTCATTCAATACCGCAATTTTTGTATCGGTCGTCGTATCTTCGCAAACGCCTTCGGCGGAAAAACCGTCCGCGTCGTAAACACGTTCCGTCAATTCATACGTTGCATAAGTTACGTTTGCGACGTGCTTTTGTTCTTCGTTGTATAATGCGATATACATTGCCGCCGCCCTCCTTAGTCGTATAAATAACGCCGTATCGACACTTCGATTTTTCCCGTTGTGCTTGCCGAGATATTCGCGCCGATATAATACTCGCCCTGCGGCAAATATAAAAACGATTGCTTTGTTTTATCCGTTAAATCGTATCCGTTTGTAGATACGCCGTTTTGCGTTACCGTTATTTTCTTTTTTGTTGCATTTATCGTAACTACCGCCCCCGTGGCAGGTTCTGACTGAAAATCAATTTGTGATATAATTTCACCCGTAAGCGATTTAATATAAATGTTTAGCCCGTAAAAAATGTTGCCGCTTATCGTAATATTCAGCGGGGCGGGCGAAAAGAAGTCGTTTCTCGCTTTATGTTCGCTATTGAATAACGCGCCCGAAAATCCAAACGGAAACGACATCGGGAACACGGGATCAAGTTCCGATTTACCAAAAATAAACGAGTCCTCGATAATTTCAAACCAATATGTTTGCCGTTCGAGCGTAAGCGTTTCGCAAAACAGACCTTCTGACGATATTTCCGTTTTTGTGATTGATTTCAAAATAACGTCGCAAAATTTATCGGTAATGCCGTCGTCGTATTCAAATAAAAAATCCGACTTCCCGCAAGCGGATAAAAAAGTCAAAAGACTTTTATAATTACCGTATCCGTCCGAGCCGTCGGCATTAAAATATATTTTTAGCGTAATAGGGTCAAACGACGGTTTTACGTTCGTTAAATGGTTGCCGTCGTTACTTTCCTTGTAAGATGTTGAAAAACCGTTTCCAAGCCCCTGCGGCTCGGCGGCAAGGGCTTTTTCGGTGTTTAAGTCGAAAGTTATTGATTTGTCGAAAGTATGTAAATAAAATTTACGCATTACATTGCCTCCGCTAATTTCACGTTTATTTTTTCGACAAGATCGTCAACGTCAACTTCTTTTGCGTAATTTTCGATTACAACGGTAACGTTTTGCGTCTTTTCCGTTTTGCTATAATCGTAATTGTATGTATCGCCCGACGCGATATCTGCGCCGATTTGGTCGTAAACCGTGCCGCCGCCCGTCTGATTGCTTTCTTGCGTTTCCTTTACGACGGCGTTTACGTCGTCTATATTTTCAACGTCCGACGTATCAAGCCGTAGTTTTACTTCGCCGATATGCGCAATATTTACGCCAAGCCAACCGAGCGCGGAGTTTATACCGTCAATAAGTTTATTTATAATTCCTATGCACCAATTTACCGCGTCCTCAACCCAGCCAAGCACCTTGTTTACAATCCAAATAACGCCATTGAAAATGCTTGTTACGACTTTACCGAAAAACTCGAATAAAGGCGTTAGCCAATTCAAAAGTTGCCCGATTATTTGCAACGGCACTTTTAAGGCATTGAGTGCGACAGTTAAAGGAATTATACAAACGTCAAGGAGCGGCGAAAGCAATTCAAGCAATGTTGACACCATTTCAAGCACGGGCGACAATATTTCCATAATCATATTGATTGCCGACGCAAGGTTTTCGCCGATAAGCGTAATAATCGGGGTAAGCAACGACATTGTTTTACTTATAAGCCCGATTATAATGTCGAGAATAGGTTGCAACGCACTCGTAAGCGTGCCGATAAGGTTGTTTATACTTTCGCGGAACGCCTCGCATTGCGTGTACAAAATCAATAATACTGCCGCAATCGCCGCAATTATTAAAACGATCGGGTGTGCCTCAAGCGCGGAAAACGCCGCGCCGAGTTGTGGCAATATTTTGATTATATTTCCGACAAGCGAAACGATTTTACCGATACCCGTTGCAAGCGGCGCAAGAGCCGCCGTTACAAGCAATATTTTGATTACGAGTTCTTGTTGCCCGACGGTAAGGTTGTTAAACCAATCCGCAAGCCGTTGTAACATCGGTATTACGTTCGCATTGACATATTCCGTAAGTGATTGAATAAGCGGCGACAACGACGCGCCTATTTGCAAAACAACGTTTGAAAGCGATTGTTTTAATAAATAAATCGTGTCGTCAAGCGTGGCAAGCGATTTTACTTGCTCGTTCGTCAGATACGACATTCCTTCAAATTCGCTTTTGAATTTTTGTATTTCTTCCGCACCCGCGTTTAGGTAAGGCAACATTTCGTTTGCGATTTTATCACCGAAAATTTCGTTAGCGTAAGCCGCCTGCAACGTTTTATCTTTTACCCCTGCAAGCGCAGTCATTACGCCGTCGATCATTTCTTCCTGCGACGAAAAGTTTTCAAGAGATATTCCAAGCGATTGCACCGCTTTTGTTGCGTTGTTGCTTATCCCCGACGACAAATCGAGTAAAGCGGCACGAGCCCTTATGATACCTTTATTGTAAACCTCCCAATCTACACCCGCCTGCGCGGCGACGTATTTCAATTCCTGCACTTTTTCGGCGGATATACCGAGGCGTTGCGAAAGATCGTCAAGTTCCGCACCCGTTGACGCTGTTTTAACGCCAAGAGCCGCAATCCCCGTTATAGCACCCGCCGCCGCAACGGAAACGGGCGTTAAAGCCTTTCCGACGCCTTGTATCTTATCGCCGACGGATTTTACATTGTTTGCGAGCTTGTCAAATTTTATGTTGTTTAATTCTTTGAGTTTTTCTTGTAATTGTTGCGCTTTTGTTTCGGCTTGCGCAAGTTCCGTTTGCACTTTCCTGTATTCTGACGTGTCAACGTTGCCGCTTTCTTCGAGTTGTTTAAGACGGGAGCGCAACATTTCCGCCTCTTGCGCCGTTTTGTCGATCGCCTCTTGCGCAACTTTTTGCGCACGGGCGAATTTTTCGCCGTCAAATTCGAGTTGCAGACTCTTTTGCAACGCAGTCAATTCCGCCTGCGCCGATTTCGAGTCTTTTCGGACGGCGTTTATTTCTTTCTTAAATTCGGTTGCGTCCGCGCTGATTTTTACGGTCAACCCTCTTATACTGTCAGCCATTATCCGCCGCCCCCTTTTAAGAATTTCACCGCGTCGCCGGGGTTTACATCGACGACGTTTATACCGCGTTGTTTTTCTTTTTGCCGTTGCTTTTCTTTCAATGTTTGACGCATTTTCGATATATCAAGCGACAAAATCAACACGTAAAGATCGTTAAAATGCAATTTTTCGATAAATGCGGTTTGTATGTTATGCTCAACGCATTTTTGCATTATCGTTATAACACGCGGCACAATCAAGTTATTGCGCCTTTCGCCTTGCCCTTTGGAAAACTTATCGTAAAGGCGCAACAATGCTTGACTGTGCGTTACAAGTTTTTTTGTGTTACCGCGCTCCCGTTTAATGCAATATCGAACACAACCCGCATTTTGCTTGTGAGTTCGTTCAGATACTCACCGTCGGCAATATCGAACATTTGACAAAATGATTTGAAGTCGGGGATAGCGTCGCCCTCGATAAAACAATACAACGCTTTTAAGTTCGATAAAATATGCGCCTTATCGTTAAGCCCGTCCGTTTTGATACGCTCGACGTATGCAAATAAGGTTTCACGGCTTGCATTTTGCGGAAAGTTGCTTTCCCAACGCTCCTCGGCGAAAATAGAAGTGTCGATTTTTACGTCGATCGACTTTTTCGTCGCAACGAGTTTATCGTTTTCGATTGCTTTTTCAACAATCGGTAAAGTCGTTTTTATCATTTTGTCTTACCTCGCTTTACTTTGCCATTTTCGGAACGGGTACGGAATTCCCGAAAGTGTCATAATCCGCGTCGCCGGGGTAAACCGTAAGACGCGTTACAATCACTTCGTTACCCTTTTCGTCTTTATACTTTGCCGTTCCGTCCGACGACATAAGGTTCGTACCGACGATTTCAAGCGGCAAATCAAACGTAGACTCGTTGATGTCGTCCGTGTTTTGGTCGTAATTTTCCGACGGGGCGGACGAAGTAACGCCGTAAAGCCACGTTTTAGCAACGGGCATTGAGCCGTCCTCGGCGTAGCCGCACGTTTCAAAATACAATGCGTGCGTGATGTTTTTCGTTTGCTTGATACTTGCAAGCCCGTTTGCCGTTTGCAACTTACGCCCCATTGCGACTTCGTATCCGTCGTTTATATTGTTTTGCGTAAGCGTTCCCGTTTCGCCCTTGTCGTTAACGATTGCGGCGATACGGCGACCGTCGCCGTAAATCTTTTTAACCGACGCGTCGCGTTGCAATGCAATTTTTGTTGACGTACCGAGGTCAATCGGCGTGTCATACGTTCCGCCGCTTTTAAGTAACGCGTATTTTGCGTTTTGAATATTAAAGCGCACGAGTGTTTTATTTTCGGACATTTTAATTTCCTCCTTTATTGTTTAAGGTATTTTTGATTGTGTTGAAAATTTCCTGCTCGCAACCGTCAAAGCAATTTCGGATAAAACCTTTGTACGGCGATTTTTCGGAATATTCCAAAACGTTTGAAAGCGGAACGCCGCTACGCGCCTCGCCATTTTTGCCGCCTTTGCTTTTTCGCCTTACTTTGCCCGTTGCAACCCTTGTATTGCCGACGTATCGCACGTCGGGATACTTTGTCTTAATCTTCCACGATCGCGCCATTTCGCCCGTATCGCGGGGCGTAACCGTTTCGATTTTTTCTTTGAATTTTTCCGCGCCCGCCTGTACCGCTTTTTGCCTTACGTCGAAGGACGAGTGCAAATACTCGGTTAAAATGTCGTCAATCGCTTTCGATATGTCTTGTATGTTAATTTCAGACATCGCCCGCCGCCCCGATAAAAGAAAATTCAATGTTTATTCCGCGGTATTCGTTGTCTATGTCGGGCAAATCGCTTTGTCCGTTTACAACGCGATACCGTTTGTCGGCAACAAACGCGTTTATAATTTCTTGTACGCGCTTTTCCGCCGCCACCGTCCGCGGATCGTTCTTTTCATACGAGTAATAATACGTAACGTCGATATAACGCTTTGTAAGCAACGTGTTTCCGTCGCCGTATGATTTCGGGTTGCACGAAAGCCGATACACGACATACTCGTCATTGTTTACGCGAACGGATTTCCCTTCGATTTTATCGGTTTTTATGCGCCGAATATGGTGCGACAATATCCCGTATTGCAATAAGCAATTATCGAGTTTTGTTTGCACGTCCGTTTTTACGTTCATTATTTAACCTCGTATTTCTTTACTTGAAACTCTAACATCTTATTGTTTTCAAGGTAATTATCGGGCGACGAAGTAAGACGGAACGCGTGCGCGTCGTCGATCACGCCGTTTTTGAAAACGATAACATCTTTCGTTGTCAACGCGCCGTAAACGGCTTTTACATATTTCATACGAACACGAGCCGGGCAAATAAGCCCGTCCGCCTGTTGTTGTATCGCATTGTTGCCGTAACTATTGAGCCACTCGCAATAAAAACAATCCGTCTTGATTTCGTTTCCGTATTCGTCGCAACCGATTTTCACTTTTATTGTTTCGTATTTTGTTTCGTTGCCGACACCCGCCGTATAAACCGAATTTTGCACGGCGAATTTTATAAGCGTCCGACGCCTCGATACTTCTTGCATACTCATTTCGACCGCCTCATTTGCGATATAAGCGCAACAATCATTCCGTCTTTTTTAACAAGCGTGTCCTCTTTTCCTGCGTCGCGCGCGTCCGCCCATATCGTTTTTACGACGTAAGCCGTTGACGACGTTAATTGTTTTTCGGGAACGCCCGCACTTTTCATAAATTCAACGGACTCGTCGATGTAGTCCTGCACTTCTTGTTTTTTGAGCGGGTCGGCGTCGTAATAACCCAACTTGTATAAAATCTTGTCAATTTCTTCCATTTTGACCTCCTGCCGCTTGTCGGCAATACATTAGTTATTTGACGCAAACCCGCTTAAAAGCAAATTAGGACGTTTTCACCTTCTTTTGCACGGTCATAAAGCCGTTCCACATTGCAGGCGCGCCACCGACAAACCCCGTAACTTTAAGCGCGATAACGCCTTCTTTGAATTTGTAGTCGGTGGATTTTGCGACGTCAACCGGGGTAAAGTACGCAAGTTCGTACCCCGCAAGTTTTCCGTAAATGATGTACGGATCGCCGTCGGCAACGGTGGCGAAAGACGCAAGGTTGCTCGTGCAAACAAACGGAATACCGTTTATCGTGCCGCGGTCGCCTTTGATAACGATGTCATACGCACGGCGTTTGTCCGTTCCTTTTACTTTCGCAAACTCTTTTAATGTAAGTTTGTTGAGCAAAATCACCGCGTCGCCCTCGACGCTTTCGTCGCCGCCGTAATCAAAAATGATGTCGTCGAGCGTATTTTCGTCAATCGTCGCAATCGTTTTTCTTTGCGCCGCCTCAATGGTGCTTGCGGGGGCGTTGATAATACCAACCAACTCCTCGTTACCGCTACCCGCCGAGCCTTTGCCTTTGACAATCTGCGAGTTGACTTTCTTATACCACGCGCCCAACGTTGCTTTGTTGATTTCAGTCATATACTGCGGGGCGGGCAATTTTTCGACTTCTTCGTTTACTTCGCAATACGCAACAATCTTTACTTTGTTGATGTTGGCGTACCCGAAAGACGGGTCGGCGTTCGACGCGGGAGCAGTTCCTTCCGCCGTAATTACGCCCTCGCCGTAACTTTTCGTGAAAGGTTTTTTATAACTTTCACACCCCGCGCCTTCAAGGTGCGTGTTATTGACGAGTTTATCAAGCGTGCCGACCTGTTCAAACGGGGGCGTGATGTCATTCGCCACACCAACGCCGAGCGCGGTAGAAGTGGACGCCACGGCACGCAATTCCATTGTTACAGATTTACCCGCTTTAAGGCTTGCGGCACGTTTTTCGAGTTCGTCGGATTGCGCTTTGCGCATTTCTTCGTCCTTTGCTTTCTTTTGGTCGGCGAGCGTTCCGTTCGGAAGTCTTGCGGCGCGTAATTCTTCGGCTTTCTTTTCCGCCTCGTCCGCCGCCCGCTTGTCGGCGTCGTCTTTTTTGATTTGCTCAATCTGATAATTGAGTTTGTCTACCGCCGCGCGGATTTCCGCAAATCTTTCCGCGGTGGTTTCGGTTTTGTTAAGTTCCGCTAAAAGCGCGGCGCGCTTTTCGAGAAGTTCTTTAAGGTTCATAGTATTTTTGTTCCTCCAAATAAATGAATTTTTGTTTTTCAAAAGTTAGGCTCGCTTTTTCCTGCTCGCGCTTTTCGTTATCCAACGCAACGGCGCGCGCGTTATCCAACGCGCATTTATCGTTATCCAACGCGTCCGTTGAGCGGGCATATATGGAAGTTTGCGGATACGCGCCGTCGTTTACGGCGGATATTTCCACAACTTTTGATATTTTTGTAATACGCCTTGTCGGCATTTCTTTGTCGAGATCGTTCCATTCTTCCCCCGACACGGTGATACCGAAACAAAACGACATATCGGTTATATCTTCGCGACTCACGGCGGAACACAATTCGCTTGCGGTTGCGTTCTTTTCAATATCAAGCCGCGCAACGATTTTCATTCCCTTATCGTCAACCAATATATCCATTGTCGAGCGTTTTCCTCGGCGGTGTCTTGCGACGGGCAACATACCGTCGTTGTGATTGATTAAAAACTTGATGTCGGACAAATCCGCCTCGTCAAGGGCGTGCGGATCAATTTCCTCAAAAAAGTAATTGCCGATTTGCGTTCTTTGATTAAAAACAATCGGGTAACCTTCGATTATCCCTTCAAGCGGTTTAACCGCCGCCCGTTGCCCCGTTATTCCGCGGAGCATATATTCGTTAGGCATTTTTGACCTCCTTTTTTGTCTTGTTGTTTAATTCCTGTAATTGATATGCGTTTGCTATTGACGCGTCGATGTAATTCAACGATACGCGTGTCGGTTCGCCGTCGGGTTCGTACCCAAGCAACTCTCGGCGTTCGTCGCGCGATAACAACGCGTCGTCTTTTGTCATTTCCGCAATCGCTTGCCTTCGCGTATACGACAACGACTGCACGAGTTTGTCGTAATACTTGATTGTATGCCCGGCGTTTATTTGTGCGGGTGTGAAAAGCGTTATTTTCATTGCGTTTGCTATCGCAATTAAAATCCCCTCAACCGCCGTTTGATAAAACGCCGTATACTCTTCGTCGGTATATTTTCCCGTGTATATCGGCACGGAAACACCGAACGGCGACAACAATTCGTCGCGGATAAAGTTAAATATATTCGTCGGAATATCCGTCGAGGATATATTGACGGGCGAAAAACTTGCCTCATAATCGGTTGCAACTATGCCCGACTCGCTTTTGAAAAGGTGTTTTTCAAATTCTTCGCGCGTTATTTCTTTTTTGTCAACGTCGGCAATCGAGTTCATTGTCAATACGCCTTTTAAGGATAGCGACGCCTGCAACGATTTCGGGATCGCCTCTTTTATCACGTGCAACGTTTGCAAATTCGCAAGAATTGCACGATTGTCGGGAAGTCCGTTTACATCGCCGCCAAAATACGGGCTTGCGCCGTAATCGTATCGCACGTGAATTAAATCGCTATACGGCAAATCGAACACTTCACTCGTTGCGCCGCTTGTAAGTTCTGCACGCAATTCCCCGTCCGCTACGTACAATTTTACCGTCGCGCGTTCTATCGGGTAAAAACCGCGCGTCTTGCGGTAAACAAAATTTGTGTTTGCAATAGGCACTTCGTCGTATGCCCAATAGATAAAGCAATTTTTGTTTACGAGCGTTATGTATGCAACCTTGTACAAAAAATCGTTGAGATTGCAAAACGGATTGACTCGCCCCGCAAAAATATCGTTTATCGAGTCGTTGCAAGCGCGGACACTTCGCGGGTTGTCTTTTTCGATTACCGATTTCAAACTACACTTTTTTACTTCCGAGCAAACGCGATGTATTGCCGTTTTTACGATGTCGCTTGCGCATATATCACGTCCGAAAGACGAAAATAAAACACTATTCGCGTTTATGGTCTGATTATAAGCCGTCAACCGTTGGTTTAACCCCAACAGGGCGGATATTGCTTTTTTAATCGTTCCCAACGATAAACCTCCTTTCGGACAAAAAGAAAAAGCGGATCAAGCACCACCAAACGACACCTCGGTCTTTGATAGTGATTGATCCACTTGTTTTTTGACTATTTCAAAAATAGGATACACCGACTATTACGGCAAAATTCATATTAAATTTACTTCATTATACGCAATATATAAAACGAAGTCAAGAGTTTTTCGCCCGTTTTGCTCAAATTTTTTGCGCGGGAATAGTAAAAGTATATTCAATTTTGCATTTTTGACAAAAAAACGTTGCGTTTAATATGCCCGTCCGCATATCGTATTTACCGAGCAGACACTTATGTATCGGACATCTGATTTCACTTTGATATTTTGATAATTTGGGATTTTCTTTAACTTGCTTTGCCATATCCGCCGCCCCCTATTTTCGACATAAATTCTTTCTTGTACATTCGCAAAACCGCGTTTGCGATTATTTTTGTCATAGTGCCGTCAATTTTATTGCCGACGTAGCCTTGTATTTTTTCGGGCATAACAAAACCGCTCGAATTATGCTTTAACGTTGTATTTGCCAAGCACCACCGACAAATTGCATTTGCGCCGTAATTTACTTGATGTGCGCGTAAATCGACTTCGAGTGTACGCGTTGGAACATTCAACGCCTCATACGTCATTTTTATTTTTACAAGCACGTTTTCACCGAAGTTTTTTTCGGTGGTTTTCGCAAAATTTTTCGCGTGCCATTCGTCATAGCCGACTTTATACGGACGGATACCGAATTTATCATACACTTCGCGAATAAAATTCGCCGCAACATCGTCGTCGATTATATTTCCTTTGACTATGCGGCAATATCCTTCGTCCGCCCATTGACGGTAATTTTTCTTTTCGGGGTTCGTCGGAGAGTCCGTGGATTGCCCGTCGCCCGCCTTTACCTCGGTTACAAAATACATTGTGTAATAATACTTTACGGGATCATTCGGACGCATAAAAAGATACGTAACGGCGCACAAATCGTTTGTTTCCGCAAGATCGACCGCCACAATGCACCAACTTTTTTTGAAGTCCGACAATTCAAACGTGCTATCGACTTTGATAATTTCGGGATCGAGCCAAGCCGACGACGATAATTGTTTGATGTTAAATTCCTTTGCAAGGGTAAAGGCGCGCGACGCGCCGTCCGTTCGAGCCTCTTCTACAAGTTGTCTTAACGTCGTTATTTTCTTTGCTACACCTAAAAGCGGATTTGACTTTTGCCAACTTCGCTCGTCATTCCAAACTTCGCGCTCGGAGTCTTGCGTATAAAGCCACACAAGCCACCGCGGGCGGTCGATTTCGCCTTTGAGTACCTTTCGGGCAAGTTTCAATCTTTCGTCAAGATAGCCGCCGTTTACAAGCCCTTCCGTTGTGATTTCAAAATACAACGGCTCGTCCTGTGTGGTAAGCGACGACCGCAACGGTGCGACGGTTGAATTATCTTCCATTTCGTGTACTTCGTCAACGATTGCTATTTTAAGATTTCGCCCTTCCTTTGCGCCCATTTTTGCGGACATCTTTTTGATAGAGCCTTTGTTTTGCGCGGAAAATTTTCCCGTTTTCTTCTTTTGTTTCGGATTGCCGAAAAATATGCCTTTTATATTTTTTCGTGTAACACGCGACATCGCCCGCGACTCCTCACGGAAAGCGTTTATACAATCGAATACAAGCCCCGCCTGCTCGTAATCGTTCGACGCGCACATTACTTTTTGCCCCGCCTCACCGCAAAACCATTCAGACAAGCACAACGCCGCCGTAAACGGTGTTTTGCCGTTCTTTCTTGCAATGAGTAGCAGTACTTCTTGAAAGCGGCGCACCCAACGACCGCCGCCCAACAATTCCGTATCGAACACAAAAAAACCGAATACCGCCTCGGCAATCGCTTTTTGATTTAACGTCAAAATAAACGGTTTGCCCGCGAAAGGCGACTCAAAGTGTTTAATTTCCTTTTCGATAAAATTTATCCGCTTGTGCGCGCCGCCGAGATTGAAACGGTAAATATCTGTATGATAAAAAATATCCTGTATAAGCGTTTCGAGCGTCGTTTTAAGTTCGCGCCCGATAACAATTTCACCCGAACGGCAACGCTTGTAATATTCAATTAAAAACGAGTGCTTGCCGCCGACATCTTCGTTTAACACTTGCCACCCCGCAACCGGGGCAATATCTTCGTTTATAATTTCCCACTCAGCCGCCGCCCGCGTTTCTTGATTATTCGTAATCGTCGAGATCGCCGTCGTCGTCATTGCTTAAACCTCCCAAAAGTTCACGGTTTAATTTTTGTGTCGCCGACGTGTATTGCGCCATATATTTTACGCGCATTTTTCCCGCCGCCGTTTCGATTTGCCTTGTCGCGTCAGACTTACTCACGATTACCGACGGCAAATCTTTTATTGCTTCGAGTTGCGCATAAAGTTCCGCAACCTTGCGGATATAACGGTCGTAAGCGTCTAATTTTACTGCGTCAACGCCGCCGCGGGCGTAAATCTCTTTGAGCCTTGTATATTCTTCGCTTGCAAGTTCCTGTTTAGTTTTTGCCATTTCAAAACCCTTCTTTACTTTTTCAAAACTTTTCCCGAAAAAAGTCAAAACTTCGGTGTGTGTTTTTTTTGCTTTGGGCGTGGAGTCTTTTCGAATTTCAAAAAATTTTTTCGGATCGGGGGGCTAAAATTTATTTTTTATTCCCTGTAATCTTCCCAATATTTATTTATCCAACCGATAACAACGTCTTGTATTGCCCAACGCGATACGTCCTTCATTGCGCGCCTTATGCACTCCTCTTTCGGCGTATCTATATGCACAAGTTCCGCGCCGTACTCGCTCACCATTTGCTCGCGTTCATATTGCCGCGGATAACCGCCGATAATATATGCGTCCTGCCATTTGCGCCGCTCGGTTGCCGTTCTGATTTCGTCAAGCAAATAATCGCGGATATTAAAAGCAATGCGCTTTGTTGCGTCGGGCTTATCGTATAAGCCGCAAACACATATCGACCGATGTATCGCGTCAAGGTTTACAACGATGTCGTTGCGAGTTGCAACACTATTTACATACGTCGATTTTCCCGCACACGGCGATCCGTAAACAAGATAAACACGTTTTTGTCCGACTGCGTGTCCGAAACGATTATGTATAGCATTGTGGCAATCGTGGCATAACACTTCGATATTATCGGGATTTAGCGTAATATTCACATCGTCGATATTATCGAGCGTCAATTCGATTTTGTGGTGCGGTCGCAATTCGGAAACGTCGAACGTTTTACCGCAACGCGCACAAACGCCGCCGCTTTTAATTTTGCACATTTCCGCAAGCGTTAAATAATCTTTACGACAATAAAATGCGTGTATAGGGTCAAGAGCCATATCACACCCCCTCGCCGTCGTCAAACGGAAGTTTTCCGTTCTTCTGCAATTCTAACGCCTGTTTGCGCAATTCCGTCGTTTGTGGATCACGGGCAAAATCTTTCGGGAAACGATTTATTGCCAAAAATTGTAACATTGCCGAGTCGGGTTTCGCATAGCAATGTTTTTCGGTCTTTTTCGTTCCCGTAATAACACCCTCTTTGTCTTTATACGTGATTTCCGTTGTTTCAATATACTCGTATCCTGTGGCAACCTTATACGCCGTATTTATCAAATCCGCCTTTAATTCGTTTTTTGCATTATAAAGTGCGTCGGTTAATTCGGGATATTTTTTCTTATATTCTGCCCATTGTGTTTTGCCCACGCCGTAAAATTCGCATAATTGCCCCTCGGTTACGCCACACCGCGTATAACGCCTTATTGCGTCCAAATAAGGTAAAACCTTATTTGCGTATTGACTTTTTGCCCCGCGTTTTTTTTCGGGTTTCGCTTTATTCGGCAATTCTCGCGAATAATCCACGGTAGATTTAACATCGGTAATTTTTTTCTTTGTTTGTTTCGGCATTTCTTACCTCCAATTTTTTATTATTGCTCGCCCAACAATCACAAACGGAAAAACCGCAAACGCAACGATTAAAGGAATACAACACGAAAGCCACGAAAGGCGCGTTGCGGCGCACAATTTCAAGGTGAGTAAAATTGCCGATGTCGGTAAGCCGACAAGGCACAAAAGCAATGAAACAAGGTAAACCGCACTAATTATTTTTTTTAACATTTCTATCCCTCCGCTTTATTTTCTCTATACCTAAAATCACATATCCGTCGGAAACGCCGTATGTACCGCCGTTAAAAATATACGTAATTTTTACCGCTACGCGTCGCCCCGTGTAACGCTCGCCGTCGTATTCGCGTAAAATAAGCATATCGCCGACGGCATAATCACGATCGTTGTATCTGATTTCAAATTTTTTGACACCTTTTTCGACCGGGGAAAAATATTCGGGTAAAATTTTTAAGTCGATTATTTTTGCCATTTCGTACCCCGCAAAATAAATAACTTTTCCGTCTTGCTTACTTTTCGCCGATTGTTTAAGTGCGACTGCGTTTCCTGTTCCCAAATACACACAAAATCGTCGGGTGCAACATACTCGCTTATAATCACGATGTGCGTTTTCGACTGCTCGCGACACCACGTCCAAAAATCCGACGTGTTAAATTTTTCTTTGTACCCTACTCCGCCAAAATAAGGCGGATCGCAATAAATCAAAGCCGTTTCGTTTTTCGGCGGTATCAAATCGCGATAATCACAACACCCGACAAGAATTTCACGCAACAACGGTAATTGTCGTTTGAAGTTTTCCTTGCTTTCCTCAAAATAATTACGTGTCCTGCCGTCTTTGGTGGTTGCCGTCGCTCCGTAACACCCACCATAAACGCGCGCATTATACGAGGCAAATAAAAGTACCGCCGCACGATACCACTCGTCGTATTTTTCGGCATTATCTCGCACATCGTAATAATGTTCCCGTGTCGGTATTTTTAACTCGTCTAAAAGTGCGGAATTTTCGCGACACGTTTCTACAAGATTACAAACAAGCGGATCAATATCACTCCCGACGCGTTTTTCGCATTTTATTTTATCAATAACGTTAAACCCGCCGACAAAAGGTTCGATATACGTTTTAATCCCGTTGTTGTCTATGTATTCCTGCAATATTGCGGCGATTTCGTTTGAAAATCTCGCCTTACTCCCGATGTATTTCATTTTTTCGTCCTCCCGCGCTTTCTTTCTCAACCATTTTCGCATATAGATAAACGCCTGTTGTATATTCGCTTGTTTTTGCCGTAAACGTCGTAAATCTATAACGATCTTTGTATGCTTTTTCAAATACCGCCTGCGGGTTTGCGTCGCCGTTTACGAGCCTGCGGATTTTTCTGCGTGTAAACTTGCAGTCCGAAACGCTTACCGACGGTTTTTTTAGATTTTTCGACGTTACATATCTTTTTGTGCCGCGCGGATCTTTCATTATGTATCGACACAATCCTTCGTATCCGCTTTCGTCGGCTTGCAGTCGGCGCGTTTGCGTTCTTGCGCCATTCCGCCACAACCGCTCGGCAATATCACGATCGGGAAAGTTTGTAACAATATGGTGATGTACGCGCTTTTTTCCTTTTTCTTCGTTTTCCTCAAATTCTGTAACATACACGTATTTTAACGGCGGAAAACCGTTGCGCGCGGCGTAATATTTCAACCGGCGAATAAACTTTGCAAACTCTTTTTGCGCAAGTTCGACCGTTGCGGGAAGTTTTCTTGTTTCATACGTAAATGTTCCCCAAATATCCGCGTCCGTAAAATTTGTGTTTATAAGCCGTATAACGTTTTTTGTCGCGTTTGTCGCATTGAGTTTTTTTTGCGCTTTGCGGCTTTCACGGAATTTTCTTGCCCTCGCCGTTGCTTTTGATGTATCCCAAACAGGATAAATCTCACACTCTAACACTTTACCGCTTTTTATTGTTTTTGTCCGATAAGTGATAATGTGCTTATCTTCTATCAACCCCGCGTCGAGTTCTGATTGTTCGTATAGTTCGTCTAAATCGTCATACTTTCCGTCGAGTGAATACTTCGCCATTTCTTACCTCCGAATTTACGGCGCAATAAAAGGCAAAAGAAAATATTTAACTCTGCCGGGGATTTCGCCCCCGCAGGCGATAAGGGGTTGCACCCCTTAACCCCGCAAGCGTTGCACTTCCTTTTTATCCTTCGTCGATAAGATAATACTTCATTACGAGGACGATAATAGCACGCTTGCGGGCTTAAAAGTATTGACATTTTTCAACCTTTATGATATAATATATATAGGTTTGGTTGATGTTCGCGTCAATCTTTCGGGGCGGTTATAGTGCCAAGTATAGCCGCCCTTTTCCTTTGCCTTTATATAGTGTTTTAATTGCCGTCGGAAAGCGTTGTTGCGCTTTCGGCGGCTTTTTTCTTTTCCGCGATTAGATTATCGAGTTTTATCACGTATTGCCTTATCGCGTCGGTTGCGCTTAAAAAGCCAAGCAACCGCAACGACTCTTTCGAGAAAACGCGCAAAGCCAAAGCGCGATCGAGTTCAACGGTAAGGTTGTAAATGTTTTCACCGTGAGATCTTCCGTCGTGGTATCTTTGTTTTGGCTTGTCCGCCGCCCCCGCAAGATTGATTTCGTCCTTCTCGTAAATATCGAGCGGCTCGCATTGCAACACGTTGCAAATACTTTTTAACGTTACTTTATTCGGCAAACAAATATCGTTTACAATCTTGCTCAATAAAGGTTTATCGACACGAGCGTCCGCTTTCCGTACCCCGTCGAGAAGTTCTTTTTGCATTATACCTTTCTTTATCATTGCCTGCTTATATTTCGACATCTAAACACTCCCCCGCAAGCGCAAACACAAATTGTATTGCGCTGTCCGTTCGTTCTGAAAATTCACGCGGCGTTATCGCCTTGTCGTCGATATATAAATCGGCGGATATTTTTCTCGTATCGCCGCCGTATTGTTTAATGCGGCTCGGCACATTTTCGTTTACATAATCAAACGTAAGCCCGCGACGCTTACACCACTCGACCGCCGCCCGCAACAACTCGCCGTTGCGACAAGTGTTTAATATAAGCGTTGCGCCGAGTTCCTTGTAATGTCGTATATTATAAAACGTGTCCGTCGGGATACCTATATCGGGGTATTTATCCTCGCACAATGTTCCGTCAAAATCGACGGCAATTACTATATCTTTAATTTGTTTCAACGTATAGCCCTCCTAAAAAGGGGAAAGGGCGGCGTTTCCCGTCGGGTAAAAGGAGTAAACCCGTCAATATTCGAGTGCCGCCCGTTATAATCCTTAAACTTCCACTTTTGAGCCGTCGGAATATGTAAACGCAATTACAACGTTTCCCTTCGCATTTGTAGATATACTCACTTTAATGCGTGAAAATTTTACCGTCGCCGCGCCGATTATATTATCTATAATCAATGTACCCGTCGTAACTAAATACTCGTAACGTTCGTCCGATAGTTCGACGTTATGTCCGGCGCAATATTCCCCGAAGTCCGAAAGCCTTTGTTTTAAGCATTTTATGTTTTCCTCGCGCTTTCTTTTTTCTTCGAGCATATTCTGATATTGCCGCGCCCCTTCGCAACCACAACGTATCGTTGCCGCCTCGTCTGCCTGCGCTTGACTTTCGTACGCCGCGTCGGGCAATGTCTGATTGTGGCAATAACGACACGTCGGAAAATATGTCCGTTTCGACACGCCGTGATCGTAATAAATCGCGCCGCGATTTTCCGTTTCGTAATCGTCCTCCTCTTCCACGTATCCGTTAAGATGTTTGTTGCTTTCCATTGATAAAACCTCCGTTTTGTGAATTTTGTATTATTTGTTTGCGCGTGCAAGATCCTTTGCATTTGTTTGCGGGGAGCGTGCAACGTTGGCAAGCGTCGATATATTTCTTTTCTTTATTCTTTTTCATTGCGACCTCACATCAAGTCAAATAACGATGTTTGCGCCCGTTCCGTATCGAGCCACTTTATACCCCTTGCGTAATATTCGGGATCAATTTCAAAACCGATGTATTTGCGTTGCAAGCGATAAGCCGCAACCGCCGTCGAGCAACTACCTGCAAACGGATCAAGTATTAAATCGCCCGTTTTTGTATGTTGATTTATGATTTTCGTTAAAAGATTGAGCGGTTTTTGATTTTGGTGTATTTGCTCTTTTCCCGTAATTTTCGGTACTCGCCATATATCGTCGAGCCGTCGCGTTCCGTCAACAAACGGCGCACGCCCTTTATTTGCGTAAATAATAAACTCGTAAGATTTCCCGTATTGAGCGTCAAGGTCGCCCGCGGTGTGGTTTCCTTTATCCCATACAATAAGGTTTTTTACCGTGAAAAATTTATCCACTTCGGATTTGAAAAAATCCACCTTATCCGAGCCGCAAAACATATAAAGCGGGGTATTGTCTTTCATTACGTCGTACAATAGCGGCATAATGTCGATTATAAGTTGCGGGTTGTCGTCGTTTTGTATTGTCTTGCAAAACTTGTGATCTTTATCCTGCCTATGATGTGAGCAATAATTGATAAGATACGGCGGATCGGTAATCACGCAATCCGCGCGTATGTTCGATTGCAACATTTCGCGAAGTCCTTGCAAACAATCTTTATTGTAAATTTTGTTAGTTTCAAAATTCGAGGTCATTGTCCGCCGCCCTTTCTTCCGTGATGTAATTCTTCCCGATAATGCGCATAAATTCGGCGCGGGTGTGCGTTTGCTCAAACCGTTTTTGACATTCAGCCTTTAAGCGTAAATCAAATCCGCGATTGAAGTGTACCCCTTTGTCCGACATATTGTGATACTCCGCGGTCAGATACACCCAAAACCCGTATTTTTCGCTATTTTTGCGATTTGCGCCGCCGTAAATATGATGTTTATGTAAATTATCCGTCCTGCCTGTTATATAACATCGTTTTTCGGATTGCATTATTGATTGTGCCATTATATACTCCAATCGTCCGCTCGCACTTGAAAAGCGTCGCCGTGTTGTATTATATCGGGATAGTTGCTTTGTGCGATTTTTATTGCATACTTGTCGATTTCGTAAGCGTGATACTCGACATTTGTAAAGCCCAACCGATCAAGACAATATCGCCCCGTGCCTATTCCGTCGAACATAGATAAAACAAGTATCTTTTCGTTTTTCGGGATAAAATCGAGCGCGTGGCGCAAAATGTGAATTATCACTTCCGCCGTCCACCCGTTGCCGAGTCCTTTATATGCTTGACTATCCGACACCGCACGGCAATAATCGTCGGGCAATGTTTGCAAGCGGCAACATTCGGCGACAGTCAATTTTCGGATTATGTAAAAACCGTCGGGCAAATTGACCTCGTATTGCTTTTCTTTAATCGTAATGTATCCGTGTTTGACTTCGTACACCTTTTCGATTGCATTTTTCGCGTTTTTTCTTTTCTCTTTGTCTTGTTCCGTTGCGGGCATTGCCACGCCCGTCGCGCCGTATGTTGAGTTATAGCAACAAATATTTTGCACGCTTGTAAACTTGTATTGCGCTTTTATTGTTTGCGCCTTTCCGTCCTTTGTGGTGTTTAGCGGAAAAACCCGCTCAATTACGCCTGTATGTCCGAGTTGACCGCCCGACGTTATATCCGCCACAAAATCACGGTGCGACGACATTTGATACCCCGCCGTCAGAGTTCGCGCTTTGTCCGCTTTTCCCGTTCCGCAAGGTATCGCAACGGGATTGTTATAAATCCATTTTCCATTTGCAGTAAGAGTCGGGGTTTTCCCCTGTTTCACGCCGCCTTTGTTAAACCCGTGCGCGTTCTGAATTATAACAGGTTCGTAAACAACTTGCGTGTGGTGTTTTTTGAAGTAATCGCGTGCGTTTCCCGCTTGATGTTTCAAACAATATGCTTTGTCTTTATCGGTAACGCCGCTTTCCAAAATATCCGAAAGCATAATGCCGCGATCTTCGGGTTGTCCTACCCCGCCGCAATTATGCACGTAAAAACGTTGCCGATTTTGTGCGGATACAAGTGCGGAATTGATTTCGATATACCTTGCGCCCGTATCGACATCGAACAACATACCACTCCAAACGCCCAACTCGTTTTTAATTTGATTTTTTATCGCCTGTGCCGCCGATTTATTATTTTCGTAAAGAAAAAAATCGGGGTTAAACTTTTCTTTTGCTATAAGATAATTTTTGAATAATTCCCAACCTAAACCTTCCGCCGTGGTTTCGCGATTGTTTTTTTGCGCTATGCTCCAATACGTGCAAGGACTACCACCAATCAAAAGTTTAATCATTTTGTCCTCGCATTACAACAACCATTGACGGAAACGGCGCGGCACATTTGCTTTCGTTGAAGTGTAGCCGCCCGCGAATAAATCGCACTTCGTGTTTTTTGTATATGTAATCGTGAAAATACGAAGTGTCCGTCCGTGCAGGGATAAGCATAACAACAAGCGTTGCCCCCGATAGGGTTTCCGTGTAAGCCTTTGCAACCCATTTTGACAAATCGCGCCCATACGGCGGATTGCAAAAAACAATTTCACCGCGCCAACTTTGAGAAAGTCCGTCGATTTCTTTTGTAAAATAACGGGCGCATTTTGCGTTTTGCGGCGTTGCGCACGGATCGAGCGTAAAATTAAATTCCTTATCGAGTTCGTCGAAAAAGGCTTGCGGGGTTGCCCATTCATTCGTTTTGCTTGTAAACATTGCCTCGTTAATCATTGTCCGCCGCCCTTCTGTTCTTTTTGCAAGTGGCAAAATGAGATATATAACCTTTGCCGTCAATCGTCCTTACGAGTTTTGCATTTGGTGCATTTTGCACGATGTCGCCGCGCACAACGCGACCGTCCGCCGTTACAAGCAATGACGCACCTTTCTTATTTTCTTGATATTCGATTTCGTTATCGTCGCACGGCATATCGCGATTATTTACCGTTTTTACCCAAACAATCGTTGCGCCGCACATTTTACACTTTGTCTTTTTTAATGTTGACATCTTGCCACCTCAATTTTTTTAACGTGAGTTTTGCGGAAACTTAAATTATCAATCTCATAACGACCCTGTTTGTATTCGGCGCGTCGCAAAATCCCCGTTTTTACGTCATTATCAAAAAATGTAATTTCTATTTTCTTGCCCAAAAGAGCGTTTAATTCCTTGCTTTCGTGCGTATAGATTTTTTTGCTCATTTTTCCGCCGCCCCCGTTTGTCTGATTGCAATTTCGCAAAATATGCCGCAATCTTCTAAAATTTCAGTATCCGACTTGCCGCGGTCGGGCGCAAGTTCGTCCAAATAGCACTCTTTCAAACAAGATGTGTTGACTTTTCTTTCCAATTCCGCACGGGCTTTGAATACTTCGGGAAAATCTCGGCGAATTTTATTCCAATATCCCATACCACCCTTCACGCAACCGACGCAATTATTATTTTGATAACCGAGATCGTACATAGCGGGGCGGCGTATGTTTAATCGCCGTAAAACCGCGTGTGCGTCTTGTTTTGTAAGTCCTTGTTCGATAAGCGGGAAACGGTGGTTATATTGCGGCATTGCCTCGACTACACGATCGGCGCGATTTTGTTCGTGTTTTGAGCAGTCAAATCCCCACACGTACGTTATTTCGTCGCTTTGGTGTAACAACTCGAATTGTTCTTTGCGTACCCGACGTTTAAGAAAAGCCGTGCAAGGCGCAAAGCCCGTTTTTACCATTCTTATACAGCCTTGTGCAAGTATCGCGTTTTCTACGCTCCCGTAATTCGATTTCAAAATTTTTATCGGACGTTTGAGCGCGGTTTCACAATCTTTTATGAAACGCATACTATCGGGGTGCTGATCGTCGATGTCTATGTAATAAAACTCGTCAACTTCGTCGCGTATCAAGTAAGCGGCAACAAAAGACGAAACGCCTGCCGAAAGCCAAGCAACCGTTATTTTTTTCATTGTTTCCCCCTCAAAGTCCTTTGACAACATCAAGAGTAAGCGCGGAAAGCGAGTCCGCGGTAACGTCCTTGTCTATCGTGTACCCGTCCGAATAAATAAGTGTAACAATTTCGTTGTGATCGTCCGTCTTACGATACACCGCATTTATAACGCCGATGTCAAGAGTGCATATAAGCGGTTTTAAGTATTTTTCTACAAATAATTTTTTGTTTTCCCTTTTTGCCAAGCGGGAAAACGTTTCTTTGGTTTGGTTGACTTGCATTTTTATACCTTCCTGTTTTTCTTTTCCCATAAAACAGACTTCTTCCCGGCGCGAGCGTGCTTGTAATCAATCACAAGCCACAATACAACCGATACCGTTACAACAACAATGAGTGATGTTAAAACAATGTTAAGTATCATTTTTTCTCTCCGTCCTTTTTATTTCGCCCGCAACCGCTGTATTGCCTTTTAGCGATTGTGCGCACGCCCAACAATATTGATTGCCCGTATACGTTTCGTCCATTTCTCGCCCGCAAACAGGGCAAACGATTTTGGCGCGTGCAATGTTCTGATTGTCTTTCATACGTTAAGCCTCTTTCTTGTTTTTGCATTTGTCGAGGTACTCATAGACGGCTAAACGTATAATCCCGCTTACGCTATGCACGCCTTCGCTTTGCTTTGCAACATCGACGATTTCGTCGTAACGTTCTTTTGAGAAACTCGCGCCGACCGTTACGGTTTGTTTTTCGCCCGTCGTTTTGTTCATTGTGTCCGCCTCCTTGTATAAAAAAATAGACTTGCCGTTGAAAGCAAGTCTATATAACAAAAAAATAGGTTTGCCCTCAACTGACAAACCTATTGTAAATCAACATTTGCGAAAATTTTTCGTGTTTTATCGTTGTTTTTATACGATTTCGCTTATTTTTCCCCCGTTTGAAAAAATCCGGGCAATTGCCGTGTATCAATCGAGATAATTTTTCGGCTGATAAACCGCCCCGGCGTCTTTCGAAACCGCGATAACGCCCGTCGTCCGTTCGGCGACGCTCAGTCCGTTCGTATAGCATTCGTACAGCGCGGCTGCCTTTTCTTCCGCTTTTGCCGACGGCACGTATACCGCCGCCTGCACGCCCTCGCGTAAATATACACGCAACCATGCGGAATCTTCGGAAGAAGCGGGTTGAACGAGTTCCGCCTGCGTAACGTTGCCGCGGATACCGCCGAACAGCGCGTCGAGCGTTTTTAAAAACGAAAACACGGATGACGTTTCGAAATCCGCCGCAAGATTTTCCGTTTGCGAAGTTACAAGCAGATTGTCCGTACCGTCGGCGCGGTTTTTCACGGAATCGCGCACGGAAAGCTTTGTTCCGTCTCCCGAATAAATCATGTAATTGCCGCCGTTCGCCACGGCGTACACTTCCGCGTCCTCGGTGGCGGTGATGACAAGCCTGCCGGGATAATCTTTTTCAAACCCCGTCAGACGGAAATACGCGAAATTTTCGAAGGCGGATTTCGCCGCGGCGTCGTCCGCCTTAATCGTGCTTTTTTTAAGATACGCCTCTTCGAGAACGGTTCTGAGCGCCGCCGCTTCTTCCAGCGCGGGCGAAGAAACGTTTTCGACGACAAGCGTTACTTCCTCCACGCGGTATACGGCGGAAACGCCTAAAAACGCCGCCGTAAAAAATACGATGACGGTAAGGACTATCGTGATGATTTTCTTCGCTTTCATTTTTTCTTTCGATTCCTCTTTCGTAGGTTTTATCCGTTTTTTCTACAAATCCGTACGGACGATACCGGCGCCGAGCGCTTTTAATTTTTCATCGAAAAGCGCATAGCCGCGGTCGATATGCCAAAGTTCGGAAACAACGCTTTCCCCCTCGGCTTTCAATGCCGCGATGACGAGCGCCGCGCCGCCGCGGAGATCGCAGGCGGATACTTCCGCCCCGTGCAGTTTTTCCACGCCGCGGATCACGGCGGTTCTGCCGCGCACGGTAACGTCCGCGCCCATTTTTTTCAGCTCGCCCGCGTATTTATAACGCGTTTCGAACAAATTTTCCACAATCACCGCGGTGCCGCGCGCCGTAGCGGACAGCGCCGCATACTGCGCCTGCATATCGGTGGGAAACCCCGGAAACGGCAACGTTTCCACAAGAGAGGCGGCTTTTAAATCGCCGCTGCTTCTCAATCTTATTTTATCACCTTTTGCGGTGATTTTGCAACCGTTTTCGCGCAATTTATGCAAAAGAGCCGCAATATTTTCTTCGGATACGCCCTCCGTTTCGATTTCGCCGCCGCAGGAAGCCGCCGCAATCAGAAACGTTCCCGCTTCTATCCTGTCCTTCATCGGCGTATAATCCACGCCGTGCAGCCGTTTTAC
>ERZ779729.534-NODE-534-length-36657-cov-4.707284_pt1 | contig 36657 bp, 31 predicted proteins | sample MGYA00511072_ERZ779729 | MGnify/ENA primary metagenome ERZ779729 (study PRJEB29588, sample SAMEA2156675) | human gut metagenome | biome: human gut; feature: human-associated habitat; material: faeces | place: Denmark | collected 2008/2010 ...
CAGACAAAATGTCTGCGCCCGTTTTTCCGTGTTTTTCGTTACGGAAGGAAAAACGACGGAAAACGACGAAGTAATTCCGACGAAAAGATTATGAAAGTTTGGAATATGCAAGGCGACTTTCAGTATACAAAGAAACGGCAATGGGCTTGCGGTTTTTGTCGCAAGCCCTATTTTATGATAAAATCAAGTTAAATCACCCAAATATAAAGTAAATCCGAACCACTCGCTTGTTACAAGTACCCGGTTCGGATTATACTGACTTGGTGCGATCAACAGGAGTTGAACATTTTTTAGTGTTTCTTGCATTCTTTTTGCTTTCAAGGAATTTCTTTATGCGCTTTCCAAATCACCGTCAATTTGTTGCGCGTTTCGCATAAAAGGATTGTGCTGCCGTAAATTCACCGATTTTTTATCTGCAAGTTTTTTTGCGTTTGAAAATCAAAATATAACATCAAATTTTGAGAAAATGTAGGTTCTGAATTCGAAAAAACTAAAAATTTTACAAGAAATGAGTATTTTTAATTGAAAAGTCAATAGAATTATGCTATAATATTATTGAAAAGTCAATGAAATTTGACAATAATATTATTGAAAAGTTTTTTTGGGAGATATTATGTTATTCAGAAAAATCGAGAAAAGCATAGAAAATCATTTAAAATCGGATTCCAACAAGGTGATGATAATTAACGGGGCGCGGCAAATCGGAAAGTCTTTTATTATCCGTTATGCGGGGCAAAAACTGTTCCCGAATTATATCGAAATCAATCTTCTCGAAGATTCGATGGGGGCGCGTCGTTTTGCGAATGTTAAAACGGTTTCTGATTTTTATTTACAAGTAAGTATGTTTTCCGGCGAGAAAATGAAAGATAAAGATAGCACTTTGATTTTTCTTGATGAAATTCAAGAGTATCCGCATCTTCTCGCGTTGCTTAAATTTTTGAAACAAGATGACAGGTTTACCTATATAGCGAGCGGCTCTTTGCTTGGCGTAACGCTGGCGAATACTTCGTCTATCCCTATGGGAAGTATAGCGGTTACGCAAATGTATCCGTTGGATTTTGAAGAATTTCTTTATGCAAATGGTTTTAACGAATTTGCCGTAGAAGCAATAAGAGAAAAATTTCTGCGTTCGGAAAGTCTGGATGAAAGTACGCATAATACCGTTCTCGATTTGTTTAAGAAATATTTGTTGATCGGCGGGCTTCCCGATGCGGTAAATTCGTATCTGAAAGACTACAATATTGTAAGCGTTCGCGCGATTCAGGACGAAATTCACGAATATTACGGGGCGGACGCTTCGAAATACGATGCGGAAAAGAAGTTGAAAATTCGGCGTATTTACGATATGATTCCGTCTACGCTCGAAAATAAGAAAAAAAGGATTATTATTAAAAATATAGAGGACATTAAAGGAAAAACTTATTCGCAATATCAGGACGAATTCGACTATCTGATCAATTCGGGAATCGCTCTTGAAGTAAAGGCGATTTCCACGCCGGTGTTTCCGTTGATTGAGTCGAGTAGTAAAAATCTGTTAAAGTTGTATCTTAACGACGTAGGTATTTTAACCGATATTTTATATAAAAACAATATCCGAGCGATTATGGATGACGAAAAAAGTATCAATCTCGGAACGGTTTATGAAAGCGTTGTTGCAAGCGAATTGAAAGCGCACGGAAAGAAATTGTTTTATTATGATAACAGGAACAACGGGGAAGTTGATTTTCTGATTGATGATTATGATACTCTTTCTTCCGTTCCGATTGAAGTAAAATCGGGGAAAGATTATACGGTGCATAGCGCGTTGGATAAATTTGTTTCAAACGACGATTATAATGTAAAGAACGCATATGTTTTATCAAACCGCCGCGAAATTAAAACAAACGGAAAAGTAACTTATCTTCCGATTTACTATGTAATGTTTCTGTAAAACTAAGCGGGTTTATATTTTTCTTTTAATGTATTCTGCATAAAACCTTAAAACAATAAGCAGATAATTGTTTGTTTTAAGTTGATTTTTGCATATTTTTTGGAATAATATATGCAGAAAACGGGGGCGAATAGTGCAGTATTTCTGCAAGGTAAAAAAATCTTTGCAGAGCCAAGAGAAAATTTGTAATCGGTATAAGTTGAATATAGAAAAAACCGCGTTTCTACTGTTTTTGGCAGAAATGCGGCGCTTTTTCAATTTAAAGTGATACGTTTTAAGCAAAGAATTTCACTAAATCCATTTGTCTGCGCATAAAATCATCGGGAAAATGCGTATACACGCGCCCGACAAGCGATTCGGGCGAATCACCCATCCATATTTTCACGATATCCGGACGGACGTATTGCTGACAGATAGTGGAAAACGTGTGCCGTAAAAAGTATTGCGTAGCGGTATTGTCGTTCATCAGACGTTTAAAAACGCGGTTTAATACGTCGGTTTTATGATTGTACTCAATCGGTTGCGAAAGATCGAGCCTTGCTTTCAACTGAGCGGGGACGGGAATTTTCTTGTAAACTTTTTCGCCGTTGTGTTCGTGTTTGGCGTTCAACGCAACGATAAAATCGTTTTCAAAATGAAAATCCGTCAGTTCCCACGGGCGCAGTCCGAAATAATATTGCAGTAAAAAGAAAGGCTTGTAATGCTCGAATTCGGGCAGGTCGATGCGTTCGAAAAACGTTTGCTCTTCCTGCGGGGAAAGCGCGCGGCGGTTTGTTCTCGCCGCTTTTTTGAATTTGACGGCAAGCATAGGATTGTATGTAATATCGTCGTTCGCCATCGCATACAACATAATTCCTTTGAAAATCGTAAACAGCGTTTCCGTAACTCTGCCAAAATCACCTCCAAAGTTGGTACTTGTCGTAAAAATCGTTGCATAAATATGCGTTAAAAACAAAAAAATTCACGAAATCTTACGCATTTATGCAAGATTTCGTGAATAATGGTGCCGCAAGGCATTTAATATCCGAACCGGACGGCGTACAATTTATTTCCGACAGGAAAACCGTTTTTGTGCCGTCCTTATAATTGAATGTAAACGTTATTTTATCGTCGTACAGATAAATCGCATTGATAAATCCGTCGATCAAGCGTTGTTTGCCTTCTTTCGATGAAATATCCAGCTGTTTGAATTTTTCGATATAAATCCTGTAACAAAAACCGCATACTTAAAAGTTGCAAACGCCGTTACAGACTATGATTTCAGCGATAAGTTTACCGTTGCGGACGGCGCAAGGTTCGACGTCTGTACCGACAAACAGTGTAACAACAAAATTGCAAGAAAGAAATCGGATATAGTTGCCGGCGACAACATATTTTATATTCTCGTAACCAACGGTAACGACATTGCAAGTTATACCATTACTCTCCGCCGCAGACCGATTTATACGGTTACTTTTAATACAAACGGCGGAAGCGATGTTGAAACACAATTTATAGAAGAGGAAAATTACGCAACCGAGCCTGCAACCGAGATGAAAGGATACGATTTTATCGATTGGGATTATGAATTTTCTAAAGCTATAACTCAAAATACAACGATCTCAGCGAATTGGCAACCTATACAATACAATATACATTACGAGCTTAACGGGGGAAAGAATGCCGACGATAATCCGGATACTTATACAATAGAAGACGGAATAATCCTCTCCTTACCGCTTAAGACCAGATATACAGGGATGTGGGACAATGACGGCAAAATAAAACAAGGCTCTGTCGGAGATATTACTTTTATCGCAAGTTACACGATAAATCAATATTACGTTACTCCGTCTATAAAAAACATTTGTACAATAAATAATGCCGGTTTACACGATTATAATTCTACCGTTTCGCTTTCTTTATCCGATCTTTATCTCGGATACGAATTTTTAGGCTGGTATAAAGGTGAAACGCTTTTATCTGCCGATACCGTGTATACGTTTAACATACCTGCAAGTGATATTACAATTACCGCAAAACTTTCCGTTAAGGAAGAAATGCAGAATTATAACTTTACTTCCACAACGGATACTTGCAAAATAACGAGTGTTAAAGATAAAACGATAACGAGTGCGCTTGTTCCCGATTACGTAACTTCTATAGGTTCTTCTGCAATCAATAGTGAAAGGGATTTCCGAAAAACACAACAAAAAATACCAAATAAAATAGAAAACAGCCTTCAAATGATAGCTTAAAGTTGGATATTCGTAAAAGAACATCCAACTTTTTAATTTAATGTAAAAAACATAGGAGAGAACAAGAATAAACGTTCTCTCTTTTTTTATGCCGTTTCGAGGGGTGATTTCCTATTTACGGTGAGAAAAATTAAACAGCAATGAAAAGGCAAGCTTGCTATTGTTAAATCGGACGGGAGACGAGCGGTATGTTTGCGGAAAATCGGACATATATGCCGTGATTTTTTCGCAAATTTGAATGATTTTTGCGTTTAGCTGTAAAAACGTTTGCTATTTCGGGCGGGCTTGTGATACAATTTTTCCTGTAGATTGAAAGCGCGGCTGCCGCTGTGCAGACGTAGCCGAAAATTCTGCTTATCTGAAACGCCAGCGTAAGAAGGTTGGCGACGGCGCCCGCTGCAAGCAGCACGATGAGCGCGATGACGAATATCAGCCATAAAACGGCGCGCTTTTCGTTGCTTTTGCCGAGCGTTGCCGTTACGGATTTTGAAAAATCCGCGGATTCGTTTGTGGTTTCCTGTTCTTTCATATGTATAATCCTCCGTAGGGCGTACCGACGGGCGACGCGGATTTAAAGCTTTATGCCGTAGCTGCGTCGTTTGTCGGCAGCATATGTATTTTTTAATAAATATATCTGAAAATAATGTCTTGCGGGAAATCGCCGAAATTTTTTCCGAAAAGGTTCATGCCGCCCACATGGACGGCGTTTTTTTCTACGCCGATTTTCAGTGATAAATACGGCTTTTTGCAATGTTCCAGATTAAGATCGCGCAAGTTTACAAACGATAGAAAATTGCTGTTCAGCGTGGTTTGCGAAGCGTTGATTTTCCAGTTTGTAATCATTCCGAATTGCGTAAGACCGATCGGCCAGTAATCGGGATTCAACAGTCCGCGTCTGCCGCCGAAATCTCCGGGTGAAGTATAGACGCCTAATCGGGTATCGTTTAAAAACACAGAAATATCCGATTTAGAATCGTTGTTATAAAGAGGGGCTTCCGAGCAGACTTCGAATGAAATTTCAATGCCCGTCAGACTTTTTAAATATTGTTTCGGCGGCAACGGCACTCTGTATTCCAAAAGCCCGTGCGTAAACCATATCAGGGAAGCCGCGGCGCGTTCCGGTAACAGAAATACCGAAAGATCGTTGTCGTTGCCGAGCCCACGTGTTGCCGACGCAAGGCCGCACGGCGCGGCAAGATCGAAAAAATCGAAAAACGAGCCGATCGGCAGTTGATATTCTTCGTATTTCAATTGCGGTAAATCCATCGATGGATCGAATAAAAGAATGTTTACGCTATCGAGCATGCGGTAGCAGGTTTTCGATTTTCCCTTAGAGGTGTAGGAAATCTGCGTGGCAAGCAGACCGGCTTGTTCCAGCAGATTGATATGATTCAGGGTGGTATTCAGCGGCTGTTTGATCTCGTCGGCGATTTGTTTGATCGTCAGGTTTTTATAAGTAAGCAATTTTAAAATTTCCATACGCGCGGGCGAGGAGAGCGCGTGCGCGATCTGTGTGATTTGCTCTGCGTTTTTGGTAATCGAAAGTTCTACGGGTTGAAGCATATCTGTTTCCTTTTTTGCTCGCGGCATTTTTTTTGTAGTATAACCGATTTACGCTATTTTGTCAAGCGAAACAAAGGTACTTCTTGAATAATTGAAATTCTAAAATAATTTTAAGCGTTTTTTTTGAAGTACCGTTGCGACTTTATCAGACGTATGATATAATATTTTCCGTAAAGGATCGCACGGGGAAATTATCGATGAAAAAGCGTGCGGCAAAACGGTACATACCGTTTAGCGTTTGTTCTGCAAAAAGAAGAAACAAAAGAATTATAGGACGTAATATGAAAGACGAAAAAGAAATTTATTACCCCGAGCTGAGAGCGCGGCGGAAGATCCGGCAAAGCGTGTGGCTGAGCGGCGCGCGGGGCGATTATATAAAAAGCGTAAAGACAATATCGGTAAGTATAAAGCGGATATAAGATAGCGGATAAAATTGAAGTGCGATGAAAAATGTGATATAATATAACCGTGAGGATTTTATAGGGGAAAAAGGATTTCAAGCGATTTTCATGATTTTTTTTGACGAGCATACAAAAACGTTTTATCTCGAAAGTAAGAATGTATCATACATATTCTGCGTAAACGAATGCGGATTTTTAAACCACCTGTATTACGGCAAGCGCATTTCTCGTGAAGACCTTTCGCACACGGTGTATCTTGTGGATCGCGGGCATGGCAGCAATATCGCGGGAAAATGGCGGGATAAATCGCTGAACGTGTATGCAAACGAATGTCCCGCATACGGCAGAAGCGATTATCGCGAAAGCATGCTTGCTTTTGATTTTGACGGCGTGCGCGTGGGCGATTTCGTGTATTCGGGGTATACGATTTACGATAAAAAACCCGAGCTCGAAGGGCTGCCTTCCGTGCGCGGCAATCAGACGCTTGAAATTATTTTGAAAGACGATCTGCATGGCGCGAAAGTATCGCTTTACTATACCGTTTTCGAAGATTTGCCGGTGATTTTGCGCCATGCGAAAATAGAAAACGAGAGTGAAAAGCCGTTTATTCTCGATCGCGTGTATTCGTTCTGCGTGGATATGCCGGATAAAGAATGGCAGGCAATCACGCTGCCGGGCGCGCATTTGCGCGAGCGTTTTGCAGAAAGAGTTTCGCTTTCTCACGGCACGTTTACGATCGACAGCAACCGCGGGGTTTCTTCGGGACAGATGAATCCGTTTCTCGCGCTCGTGCGGAAAACGACGAACGAGAAGCAAGGCGAAGCATACGGGTATAATTTTGTGTACAGCGGCGATTTCGCGCTGAAAGCGCAGATCGAGCAGAACGAAGAATTACGTATCGTTGGCGGCATTAACGATTACGATTTTTCGTGGAAATTGCAGTCTGGAAAGAAATTCGTAACGCCGGAAATCGTGATGACGTATTCGGATAACGGTCTTGGCGGAATGAGCCGCGCGTTTCACGATTTATATCGAGAATACCTTGTAAATCCCCGTTTTTCTTTTCTTCCGCGCCCGATTGTTATCAATAACTGGGAAGCCACGTACGCCGATTTCGATACGGAAAAACTTTGCGCGATTATCGATGGAGTGAAAGGCACCGGCATCGATACGTTCGTGCTTGACGACGGCTGGTTCGGCGCGAGAAACAACGATTGCTGCGCTTTGGGTGACTGGCGCGTGAACGAGAAGAAAGTAAATCTTCGGAAAGTAGCCGATTACGCGCACAATAGCGGAATGAAATTCGGTCTTTGGTTCGAGCCGGAAATGGTGAGCGAAAACAGCGATTTGTATCGCGCACACCCCGATTGGGCGATCGGTGTTCCCGGATTAAAACCTTGCCCGGGGCGCAGTCAGCTGGTACTTGATTTAACGCGGAAGGAAGTACGCGATTATATCGTGGAAAGCGTGAGCGAGATTTTAAAAGCCTACCCGATCGACTACGTGAAATGGGATATGAACAGAACGCTCACCGATAATTATTCTGTAAAGCTCGGTAAAAACGGCAAAGAAACGCATCACAGATACGTTCTCGGACTGTACGATCTTTGCGAACGGCTGATCAACGGCTTTCCGAACGTGTTTTTCGAAGGCTGCGCGAGCGGCGGATGCCGGTTCGATCCCGGTATGCTGTATTATTTCCCGCAGGTTTGGGCGAGCGATAATTCCGACGCGTACCTTCGCACGATTATTCAGTACGGCACTTCGTATTGCTATCCGCTTGCAACGCAGTCCTGCCACGTATCGGTATGTCCCAATCACCAGAGCGGCAGAGTGACGCCGTTTTCTTCGCGGGCGGCGGTGGCGCAGCTGGGGGCGACGGGGTACGAATTAGATCCCGCAAAACTTTCCGCCGGGGAAGTTTCGGCAATCAAGGCGCAGATTGCGCGTTATAAAGAGATAGAAACGCTGGTGTTATCGGGGGATTTGTATCGGCTGAATAATCCCTTGGAAGAAAATTTATTCGCCGAAATGCTTGTATCGAAAGATAAAAAATTTGCAGTGCTTACGATGATGAAGCCGATTTATCTGCCCAACGACAAGGCGTGCAGGGTGTACCCGGACGGACTGGACGAAAACGAGGCGTATGAAATTCCCGAATTGGATTTGCGCCTTCGCGGCGACGTGATTATGCGTTGCGGACTATTGATCGGCGGTTTGTGGGGCGATTTTTCTACAAGAACGCTGACGTTTAAAGCGCAGAGATAAAAAACAAGGGAACGGTTTTTTAATAGCTTGCTATTAGCCTTTTTTCAGTTCTGTTCGCAGACAGAACTGAAAAAAAACGATAAGAAAGGGAAGAAAACGATGAGAAAATCGAAGAAGGAAAACGCATATTTTTTACACGGAGGCGATTACAACCCCGAGCAGTGGCTGCAAACGCCCGAGATTTTGCGGGAAGATCTGCGCTTAATGCAAAAGGCGCGGTGCAATACGTTTTCGGTGGGGATATTTTCGTGGGGATTTCTCGAACCGGAAGAAGGGAAATTTGATTTTTCTTTTCTCGATGATATACTCGGAAATCTCGGAAAAATCGGTGTGAAAGTCAATCTTGCCACGCCGAGTGCGGCAATGCCGTACTGGCTTTGTGCCAAATATCCCGAAGTAATGAAAGTGAACGTGGACGGGGTGCGGGAAAAATTCGGGGGCAGACAGAATTTCTGCCCGACTTCGCCGATCTATCGAAAAAAAGTGCGCGAAATCAACGAAAAACTTTCCGCGCGGTATGGGCAGAACGAAACCGTTTTATTGTGGCATATCTCGAACGAATACTACGGCGAGCCGTGCTATTGCGAGCTTTGCAAGGCGAAATTCCGCGAGTTTTTAAAGCGAAAATACGGCACGATCGAGCGGCTCAATCACGAATACTGGACGGCGTTCTGGAGTCATACGTATTCGTCGTTTGAAGAAATCGAGCCGAACGGCATAGCGGGGCTTGCGCTGGACTGGCGGCGGTTTACAAGCGAAAATTATCGCGATTTTATGCGGGAAGAGATTGCTGCGGTGCGGAAATATTCCGCGAAAAAAGTTACCACGAATATGCTCCCCGGCATTTATGAGCTTGATTATTCTCGTTACGCGGACGATCTCGACGTGATTTCGTTTGATAATTACCCCGCGTGGCATTCGCTGGGGCATTTGCACGAAGCGGCGGCTTCGGCGTTCTGGCACGATTTTTTCAGGTCTTTGAAAAACGCGCCGTACCTTTTGATGGAAAGCTCGCCCGGGCTTGAAAACTGGAAGCAATACAACAAGCTGAAAGAGATCGGAATGGATAAACTTGCTTCTATGCAGGCGGTGGCGCACGGCAGCGACGGGGTATTGTATTTTCAATGGCGGAAATCGCGCGGCGACGCCGAGAAATTCCACGGCGCGGTAGTCGATCACGAAGGCAGCGAAAACACGCGGATTTTCAAAGCGGTACAGGGAACGGGCGAAACGCTTGAAAAAATCGCCGGAATCGCGGGAACGGGCGCAAAGCGCGCGGAAGCTGCGATTTTGTTCGATTGGGAAAATATGTGGGCGTTTGAAAGAAGTCAGTTTGCGGGGCGGAAGAATTATCGCGGCGACGTGATCGAAACGTATAAGTTTTTCTGGAACAACGCTATTCCTTGCGACGTGAAAAACCCGCGCGACGACTTATCGGGGTATAAGCTTGTTATCGCCGTCGATTTGTATATGGTAGATAAAGCGGTGGAAGAGAATCTTGTATCTTACGTGCAGGGCGGCGGCACGCTGTATGCGAAGTGCTTTTTGGGTATGGCAAACGAAAACGATCTCTGCCATCTTGGCGGCTTTCCCGCGGGAAAACTCAAAGAAGTTTTCGGAATATGGAACGAGGAGCTGGATACCCTGTACCCGGGCGACGAGCGGAAAATTTCGGCGGACGGCAAAGAGTATGCGGCGAACGTATACGAAGAACATATTCACGCTCGGAGCGCAAACGTGCTTGGAAAATATACCGACGGAATGTTTGCGGGCGAGCCGTGTTTTACGGAAAACGCGTACGGGAACGGCACGGCGTATTATCAGGCGTTCGCGGGAGAAAACGGCGGCTTTGAAAGCGACGCGTTCGAAAGAATCTGCAAAGATCTCGGCATAGAAAGCGTGTGCGACGGCGTGAGAGAAAAGCCGCTCGGCGTAACGGCGCACATGCGGACGGACGAGAAAACGGAATATCTTTTCATAGAAAATTATACGGGCGAACAAAGCGGGGAAATCGCGCTTGCAAAGCCGTATGAAGATATGGAAACGGGCGAAAAGGTAACGAGCATGAATCTGCCGCGTTTCGGCGTGCGGATACTGAAAGCAGGGAAAAACGGGTGAAATAATGGCGAGAGAAAAAGAAAAATATTATCCCGAGCCGAGAGCGCGGCGGAAGATCTGGCAAAGCCTGAACGGCGAATGGCAGTTTAAATTCGGGGACGGCGGCGCATACGATTTAAAAATTCTTGTGCCGTACGCGTATCAAAGCGCGGCGAGCGGGATCGGCGATCATAGCCGCCGCGAAATCCTGTGGTACAAGCGCAAATTCGAGCTGACGGAAGAAATGCAAAAATGCAAGACCGTATACCTGAATTTTCTTGCGGCAGACTACGAGTGTACGGTGTATATCAACGGGCAATTCGCGTTGTATCACGAGGGCGGTTACGGCGGTTTCGGCTGCGATATCCGCCCGTACATAAAAGACGGGAAAGCACAGGAAATCGAAATCCGCGTGTACGATCCGTATACGAAAACGTATCCGCGGGGCAAACAAAGTTGGAGCGAAACGCCGTCCGGGTGCTTTTACTATGCTACGTCCGGAATCTGGCAAAGCGTATGGCTGAGCGGCGCGCGGGGCGATTATATAAAAAGCGTGCGGTTTGAAACGGACGTAGAAAAAACGCAGGCGTGCGCGTACGTGGAAACGATCAACAGAGAAGCGGACGAGATAACGGCGATCGTAAAAACGCCGCACGGCGGCGAAAAGCGGTTTTCTTGCACGGCGGGCGAGAACGGGCGATTCGAATTGAGCATGGCATTTGAAAAGCCGTGTTGTTTTGCGGATATACACCTTTGGACGGCGGCGTTCCCCAAACTGTACGAAACTACGCTGCAACTCAGAAAACAGGGCGAAGTGCTTGACGAAATCGAAACGTATTTCGCTTTTCGGAAAGTGGGGACAGAGAACGGCAGAGTGTATATAAACGACGAAGCGGAAGAGCTGAGAATGGTGCTCAATCAAGGGTATTTCGAAGGATACGGACTTACCGCGCCGAGCCCCGAAAGTTACAAAAACGATATACTGCTTGCGAAAAAGATGGGATTCAACGGGATGCGGATACATCAGAAAGCGGAAGATCCGTGGCTGTATTATTATGCGGATACGCTGGGAATGTATCTGTGGGCGGAAACGCCGAGCGCGTACGAATTCACGCCGGAAACCACGCAGGCAACGCTCGATTTACAGCAGCAAATCGTAAAACTCGTGTACAATTCGCCGAGCGTGATCGCGTATGTGCCGTTTAACGAAAGCTGGGGCGTAAAAGAAATACTGCACGATAAGCGGCAACAATCGCTTGCAAAGGCGGCATACTTTCTGATAAAATCGCTGGACGATACGCGGCTTGTGATCACGAACGACGGTTGGGAAAATCTCGGAGAATCCGATTTAATCGGCATACACGATTATTCGAAGTACGGCGACGAGTTTGCGGAAAAATTCGGAGGTATGAGCGAAAGCCTTGTACCTGCGGGAAGAAGAGTGATGGCGCAGGGAGAGCGGTTTACTAGTCAGCCGATCATGCTGTCGGAATTCGGCGGGGTGGCGCTGGCAACGGACGGCGGCTGGGGGTACAACGGCGCGGAAAGCGGCGAAGAGGCGTTTATGGCGCGGCTGGAACGGCTGTTTAAAAACGTGGCGGCGTGCGATTTTTGCGGTTGGTGCTATACGCAGCTCACCGACGTGGAACAGGAAACGAACGGACTTTTAAACGCGGCGCACGAGCCGAAATTCGATATAAGCAAAGTGCGCGGGATTATTGAAAAGTACGGCAAAAAATTCTATTAAAATCAATTCAGGAGAAAAGAAAATGAGAAAAAAGACGATGACAAAAGCGATGAGCGGCACGCTTGCGGCGGCAACGTTGTGCGCGGCGTTAGCGGGATTGGCGGGTTGCGGCGGAAAATCTTCGAACGAAGTGCGGTTTTATTTAAGCGGCACGAATTCGCAGATGGAAATGTATTTCAAACTGACGGACACGTTCAACGAAACGTACGGGAAAGAAAACGGCATAAAAGTAAACGCGGTGGAAATGCTTGCGGGCGCGGACATAACCGCGCTTCTCGGCTCTTCGAACGCGCCGGACGTTTTAATGGTGAGCGACGACAGCTATAAAAAATACGTGATCGGCGGGTATTTCGCGGATATTTCCGATATAAAAGATACCTATACGAATATCGAGCTCGGCGACATTGCGCCGACGGCGATCAACCGTCTGTATTACAACAAAGAAACAAACACTTCGAATACCACCGATCCGCTGTACGCGTTGCCGATTGATTCCTGCCCCACTGCGCTTTACTATAATAAGGGCTTGATGGAAAAGGCGGGGATTATTGTGATTTCGGTGGACGAAAAAGATCTCGAAAAGTGGAACAATAATGAAATCGCGGATAATTACGGCAAGAAAAAGAGCGATTACGCGAAGTTAAACGGCGTAACCGTGCCGAAGAAAGGCTATTACAGAAGCGAAACACCGTATTATTTCACCGAACTTTCGGAAGGATGGGTTGTTCCCGCGGAAAAAGAAATTATGGTATTCAACAACCGTATCGCGATGAACTGGGATGAAGCGGAAGACCTGGCGATGTATTTTACGGCGGCGTACAACCCCGGCGAAAACGGAAGATCGAAATGGGGTACGACTTACGGGTATTTCACGGAAACGTGGTTTAATTACGGCTGGACGGTGGGCGGCGACTGCTTATACGATTTAACGGGCAAAGGCGACTGGAATTTCGGGCTTCTCGATCCTAACCCGAATTATATCGTGAAAGAAGGCAAGACGTTTACGGGAAGAACGGGCACGGTATACTCGGCGGGCGAAACGATCGCGTTTTACGATAAAATGCAGGCGGCGGAAAACGAAGTGCTTGTGCCGGACGACAAAGGCGGGTATAAGCACGCGGACGGCAGCGAAGCGGGAATCTGGGAAGCGATTGCAGCCGAAATGAATAAGGGCGAAGACAGCGCGCTTACCGAGCTCCCTTCCACGCGCACGGCGTTTAAGCGGTATTTAAAGCTCGGCAGCTCGAAAGAGGCGTTTGTGGAAGATTCGCGCGGCTTGAATATTTCGCCCAACCCCGCGCAGATTACGGATATCAACCCGATTTATAAACAATTTTATACGGGGGATATTCTGTGTTTTGCGGGCGAATCGCAGTTGATGCAGGAAATCGCGCAGTATGCCGAACAATATAATTGCGAGTGGGACGTAGCTCCGCTGGTGCAGTATAAAAAATATGCCGATCCCGCCGACCCGGATTGCGACGAAGTGGAGGCGGCAGGCGTTGCGGCGGGGCATAGCCGAAACACGAATATGGGCGTAAACAGTCGTTCGAAGAAACAGGAAGCGGCGAAACAGTTTGTGAAATGGGCATGTGGGGTAGAAGGGCAGAAAGTGCGTGCAAACAACGGATTTTTCCCTTCGCAACCATCTTTGAAAAGCGAATTGAAATTCACGGGCAGCTATGCGCCGAAGAACGTTAATGTATTTGCGGAAGCTCTGGAATATCAGCGCCCCGGCGACTGGTGGTATATGCCGAACACGCTGTGGGTGGAAGCGTGGTGTATCGATTTGAACAACAACGTGAGAAACAACACGAAATCGTTTACCGACTGGTATCCGGAAGCGATATCGAAAACGAATAATACGCTGAAAAACTATAAGAATTACGAAAGATAATTCGGGGGCGAGGAATGAGATATAAACAGTGGTGCGAAATCGCGCCGCGCACGGAGCAGCAAAAGCGCGCATATAAACTGAAAATCGTGAAACAGAACGTAGTAGGCACAAGTATGGTGATTCTGCCGTTTTTAGGCTTTCTCTGTTTTACGCTTTTCCCTATGCTTTTATCGCTCGCGCTTGCGTTTTCGCATCTGCAATCCGCATTGATATCGGAAGCGACGTTCGATGCAGGATTTAAAAATTTTATATACGTAATAAAAGACGAATACACGTGGAAAGCGATGCGCACCACGCTTGTATATTCGCTGACGACGTTTTTAAACGTGGCTGTGGCGGTATTTCTCGCAAGCGTGATGAACAGGCATATCTATGGCAAGAAATTCTATTTCGTATTGTTTTTCCTGCCGCAGGTGTGTTCGAGTGTGGCCGTTGCCATGATGTGGCGTTGGGTGTTCGCCGAAAACGGCGTAATCAACGCGTTCCGCATTGCGGGCGGCAAGACGGCGATCGACTTTTTCACGGACGCGAATTATTATATGTTTGCGATTTTCGTGATGAGCGTATGGAAAAACGGCACGAATATCGTGATTCTGCTTTCGGCGTTTTCTGCAATCAATAAATCGTTGCAGGAAGCGGCGCGGTTGGACGGCGCGGACGAAATGCACGTATTCTGGAACGTGACTTTTCCGCAGCTCACACCCACGATATTTTATTTGATTACGATGAATCTGATTGCTTCGTTGCAGGAACAGGCGTTGTTCCAACTTATCAACACCACGGCAACCGGACCGAATTTCTGGGGACTTACGCTTACGTATCAGATGTACCGGTTGATGAACGTGAACCTGCAATACGGCTTATCCTGCGCGATGTCCTGGTTTATCGGGATATTCATTCTGATTGTTACGAAAATCAATTTTGCGCTGAGCAAAAAATGGGTGAGTTACGATTAAGGGGCGAAACGATGGAAAACGTAATAGAAAATAAAGCCCCCGTCGGGGCGGAACAACAAAAGCCCGCAAAAAAGAAAAAGCCCGTCAAAACGATTGCGGCGGCGGTGCTCGATCATATCATCGTGATTTTGTTTGCGGCGTTTATCGTAGTGCCGCTGTATATCGTGGTGATTACATCGGTGAAAACCAGCGTGGAAGCGAACGGCACGCACTTTTACTGGTGGCCGAAGCTCGGGTTTTCGCTGGAAGGATATAAAACGGTGCTTACCACCTCGTCTACGGCGCGGAATCTGGTGCGTGCGTTCGGCGTAACGCTCTGGATGTACGTGCCTACGATTATCGTGGGCGTGCTGGTATCCGCGCTTGCCGCGTATGGGTTTGCGAAAGTGGAATTTTTCCTGAAAAAGCCTATATACGGCATTCTGATCAGCTCGCTTACGCTGCCGAATTGCGTGGGCATGATTGCTTCCGTGATTATTTTCGACGGTATCGGGTGGATGGGCACGCCGTTGCCGCTGATGATTCCCAAAATGATGGGCGGCATCGGAATCGTGTTCTTTTTACGGCAGTTTTACGCGGGACTTCCCGACGATTTACTCGGCGCAGCGCGCGTGGACGGGCTCGGCGATTACGGCATCTTTTTTAAAATCGCGTTGCCGCTTTCGTTGCCCGCGGTAGGTTCGCAGTTTATTTTAACGTTCATTTCGGCGTACAACGATTATTTAGGTCCGCTTTATTATCTGCTCGGCTACCCCGAAATTTATCCGCTGCAACTTTCGCTGGCGTATCTGCGCACGGCTTCGAATGCGGACTGGCAACTTTTAATGTCCGGTACGATGGTGGCTACCATACCTATGGTATGCCTGTATCTCGTATCGCAGAAATTTATTCTGAAAGGCGTATCGATCACGTCCGGCTTGAAAGGCTGAAAAGTAAACAAGGAGAAAAATATGAGAATCAAGAAAATTCTGATAGCGGCGATGTCGGTGATGTTTTTATCGCAGGCAACCGCTTGCGCGAAAGCGCCGAAAGCGGAAGGTTTCGAGCTCTCGCATTTCGACGGTATGAATATCGACGAATACGACAGCGACCTATTATGGCGGAACTCTGCGGAAATCGCAAACGACGGTTCGGGCGACGGCGACGTGATGTGGGTGAGCGAAGAAGAAGACCCCGTAAACGGCGGCTGGTTTTATATGTATTCCACAAAAGGGGGCGGAGTGCCGAGTACGGCGGACGGAAAAAATCCCACGAAAGAGAACGGCGAAGCGGCGTACTATCCCTACGTGCTTACTTCGCGTTCGCGGGATATGGTGGACTGGGAAATGTGCGGCGCGGTGGATAACTGCTATTCGCTGAAGCTTGGCGCGGATACCTGGGTATCAAGCAACATGTACGCGCCGGAATGTATCCGCAACCAGAAGGACGGCAAGTATTATCTTTATTACACGGCGGCAAGCAAGGTGAATGACGTTGAGTTGCGGCGCAAGGGTGCGAGATATTCGGGCGATTCCGAATTGTTTTCGCGCTTTTATATCGGCGTGGCGGTATCGGAGAGCCCGTGCGGACCGTTCCTGCCGTGTACGAGCGAAAACATGTACGGCGGCGCGGATAAGAAAAACCTGAACGGGTACGTTCTCGATGAAATCAACCCCACGATTTTACTGGACGAAGAGTGCGACGAGCTGTTCTATACGAACGAATTTAAAGCTTCCGTCGATTTCGAAGATCGCGACGAGATTTTTTCGATTATCGACGTATCGCCTTTCTTCGATACAAACGGCGATCTGTATCTGTATTTCTGCCGGCACATGTCCGCAAAAAACCCGGGCGGGCATACCGTGTGGGGTGTGAAAATGAAGGATATGGTATCGCCCGATTACACCACGCTTACGTGTATGATGCGCGGCACGTATACTTCAAGTTTTACCGGCACGGAAATGCTCGGCAATAAAAACGCGTCGCTCGGAAAAAAGTTTGTGCGCACGGAATACACGGGCGATCCCGCGAAAGGCGCGTTCGATCCGGATAAGCCGCGGCACCTTGGCAGAAGCTGGGCGAGCTATACAACGTATGAAGACGGCACGGAAAGCGACGACGGGCAGAACGAATTCAATCTTGTGGAAGCGCCGAACATGATTCAGACGAAAGACAAAGACGGCAAAACCGTGTATGTGTGTTCGTACGCGATGGGCGGCGTAGACCGCACGTCGGGCGACTATGATTGCAAAGCGGCGTATAGTTATCATCCGCTTGAAGGGTTTATCAAGCCGAACGTAGAGGACGGCGCGTATATTTTAGGCGTAGATCCTTCGGTGAACGATTTCATGAGCAATCTCGGACACGTATCGTTTGTGGAAGTCGGCGAAGAGATATGGATCGCGCACTGGCAGAGACAAACGCCGTTCGGCGGACTCGATCAGGGACGGCTTTACGCGCTTTCTTCCTGCTCGATGCAATATATGGAAAACACGGGCATTTATATGCCGATCGCAAACGGACCGACTACTTCGTTGCAGCCGAAAACGGAAGCGGCAACGGGCTATAAAAACGTGGCGAAACAGGCGAAAATTACGGCGAAAAACGGCAGAGGCGATACCCTGAAATATTTAAACGACGGCATGCGGGTAACGCGCGGCGAGTTCGCGGATAGAGAGTTCCGGGCGGAAAAGAAAGATAAAACCACGGAAATCACGCTCACGTTCGATACGCCCGTTACGGTGCGCGGTGTGCTTGTGTACAACTCGTATTCCACGAACAACGCGTTTAAAAATATTTCCCTGATACAGTTTAATCTGGCGGAAACGCCTTTGTGGCATACGGGCGGCGAAACGAAATGTTACATAAAAAATCTGCCGTACAACGCGGCGGCATACGTAACGGGCATGGGCAATTTGCAGCCGGGCAGCGCGGCGGTGGCTACCTTCAACGAAATCAAGGTGAACAGCATTACGATTTTCGTACAGAAAAGCGATTTGTACAACGATCAAGGAGAGTTGAAAATTTCCGACATTGTTGTGCTCGGAGATTAAAAGGAGGGAAAAGCGATGAAAACAAAAACGAAACTCCTGTTGGCTCTTGCGCTTTCCTCTGCGGCTTTTATATGCGGGGCGGCAGGTTGCGCCGAAAACGATACAAGCGCGGCGGAAAGCGAGCCGTACGAATACGCGTTCAATAAGCCGTTTGCCGGCACGCCGGACGAAGATATGAAAATTGACGGCATTTTAAACGAAGCGGCTTGGCAGAATAAAAACTATCTCTCTCAGTCGGTGAAAGGCAAAGAATGGGAAGCCACCACGCATTTCACGAAAAAGGGCGTGTATATCGCGGTGAAAGCCACCGACCCGAAAATGTCGTATCGCACGCGGTTTACAAACCGTTCTGCATTTAACATATATCTTTGCAAAACAGGCGAACAGACGTACGGATTAAATACGCTTGCTTATCACGAAGGGCGGTGTTTTCAGTTTCAGCTCGATCCGTACTACTGCCGCTCGAAAAACCGCGTGCCGTACTATTACAAGGCGCACGTAGAGGGCGAGCTGAATACGGAAACGGAATGTACGATGACGGCGGAGCTTTTCCTTACCTGGAAAGACTTGTATTACGCCGAAGAGGAGCTTGGCGAAAACGGCTATCCCGAAGATATTCAGATGTATGTGAATTACAGCGGGGAATCCACCGAAGTGCTCGGCACGTGTCTGTGGCGCGAAGAAACGTATTTCCGGTTTAATAAAGACGGCTACGCGGGAGAAATACGGGGTGAAGATTTCGGCAGTGTGGAAAATGGCGTGACGGCAACCGACCGTTGGACGAAAAACGAAAACGGCAATTTATACACCACCGCGGGCAGAACGCAGATTATCTGGCTGAAAAACGCGTACGCGAAAGATTTTATGTTCGAAGCCGCGTTAAAACCGCTCGATAAAACCTCGGACGGCTCGGAGATTAAGATTCGCGGCGATAAAGTATACGGCAGATTCGGGTTGATCACCGAAAATTCCAACGCGGATTATTCGGTGTATTCTTCCGTGGCAAGCGGCGCGCCCGCTACGCTGCAACTGCAAACCTGCCGCCAGATCGATTCGTTTCACTGGCAGAATAAAATCGGCATTTCGGGCGGCAATATCGCTACGGGTATCGGCGAAGATTTCGTCACCTTCCGCGTGATCAAGCAGGGCGATATGTTCTATTATTTCTACGGCGACACGTACTGGAAAAGCGAGCGTATTCAGGATTTGCAGGATAAAGTATATTGCGGCATTTACACCTCGCAGGGCGTGGAAATTCTCGATTATAAATACGAAAATTTCGAGGGAAAGGAAAGCGAACTCAAAGCGGAACTTTCCAAATATATGTATTTCGTAAGCGTTCCCGGGGCAAGCACTTACGGAAACGTTACGGGCAGCGCGTACGCAGTGCCGAAAGGTGAAGAAGTTACCGTTTCGTTCGTTCCCGCCTCCCGTGGCGTGCTGACGCAAATCGGCATGAACGGCGAGGATAAATACGACGAAATCACGGCGGCGATGAACGACGAATGCGAATACACCTTCACGCCGACGGGCGACGTAACGTTTACCGCAACATTCAAAGCGTTTAACAGAGCCGATCTTGTGCGCACGACGGTTGCATACAAAGATAAAAACGGCGAGCTTGTAAAAGACGGCACGTATAAAATCTACGGCAGCGAAAAACACCTGTTCTATCAGGGTATCCCCAACGATTCGGGCTATGTGATCGTGTATCTCCCCAAAGAAGGCAGCTACGAAGTGGACGGCAGGGCGATTGAAACCAACGGCAATTATCGTTTAGTTACAACGTTTTCCGGCTATCACGAAAGCGAAGCCGAATTTACGCTGAACGACACCGTAACCTCCACCGATATCAACGGCAAAGAAGAGAGCGTGGCAACCACGAAGAGCTTTACGAAGGTGATCGGTGTGATCGAAAACGCGTGGGGCAACGTGCAGGTAAACGGTAAGAAACTTACGGGCAGCGGCACGCTCGATTACAACGAAACCACCGGCAATTACTACGTGGAAAATCGCGGCGTTACGCAGTACTACAAGCACATGAAAGGCACAGATTGGCAGGCGGACGTAACGATCGACATCACGAACGCCGTGAAAAACGATCTCGCGGGCATTTTAATCACCAACGGCAAATACACGGTGATTTTGAAAGTTAATCTCGAAAATTGTGGCGTGATGATCGCCACCGGCAGCGGCGCTGCAAATTCCGTTCCCGGCAGAGAGCTTCTGCTCACGGGATTTAAGAGCGGCGTTACGATACGTCAACCCGCCGCGGGCGCAACGGACGGCTCGGGCAAGTTTACGTTCCGCGTGAGAAAGAACAATAATTCGATTGTGATCGGCGAAGTTTCCGAAAACGGCGTCGGCACGCCGCGCGCGTGGCTCGATGGGGCAGGCTTGCACCTTGCCGAAGGCTCGAAGATCGGCTGGGGCGAAGCGAGCAAAGCCGCAATCGACGCCGACCTGCAAAAAATGTTTATGTACGAAAGCGAAACGGCAATCGGCGTCCGCGCGTACTGCCAGAAAGCCATTCGGGCGGAATTTTCGATCGACTTCACAAAATTCGATAAAAATCCCGTCGGATTGATCTGGGACGGCAAGTGGGGCGATTTCACACCCGACCGCGATAATACGAAAATCGACTGATCGCGGCGGCGTTTGGGGCGCGGCAATATCCGCGTAAAAATATCACGGCACGAAGCGAGCCGCCGGAAAAAGCAATTGTTCGGGCGGCTTGCAAAAAATAAACTTTTAAACGGAGGAAAGATGCAATGAGAAGTAACAAAAAACGGTACGAAAGTCCGCAAGCGACTTTCAGGCAATTCTCGGACGATCGCGAGATCGTCCGCACAAGCGGCGGCAACGCGAAATTGACGTGGGGTGAATGGGGAAATTGGGAGGAAAATCGCGACAATACCTACATTCAGGGAAAGGAAATTTAAGAAAGGAGGGAAAAATTATGAAAACCAAAACCAGAAACATTTTAGCGGGGGCGGCGGTTGCCGTGCTGCTCGGCGGCGCGTTCGGCGGTATCGCCACGCTCGGCAATCATAAAGCCGTGGCGGAAGGTCAGGAAAGCGCTTTGGATTTGCTTAACGGCTTCACTTGCCCGGGTGCTTCCGTGTATATTGCAGGCGCGGGCGAGAGTATAGCAAAACAAATGCGTTTTGTACTCAATCTCGATGCGGCGCAGGCGGCATACGCCGACGAAGCTCATACGGCGGGCGTAGTGGTTTTGCCCTACGATTTGTACAGAAAAAACAATCTTTCCGAGCTGACGAAAGATAACGAAATCGCTTCGAAAGTAGACGTGAAGTGGGAAAAACAAGAGAACGGCAGCTATACTTCGTATGCCTATCTCGACGCAACGCTGATTCCCGCAGGACAGGAAAACAGAACGCTTGTGGCGCGCGGGTATATCGAAGACGGCACAAACGTGTACTACACCGAAGAAGTGAAAGCTTCTATGGCGTACGTGGCGTGGAAAAATATCGGTATGCAAGGCGGCGCGTACGATACGCAGCTGAAAGAATACATGGGCGAATATACGCTTACTTACGGCGCGGGCGAAAACGAGAAAATCGGCGGCTTGTATTACGGCGATACCTTCTATACGCAGCTGCCCGCACAGGTCGGCGGATACAACGTGGATAAATGGTATTGGGACGAAGCAAAAACACAGGAAATTCTTACCACCGATTACGCAACCGGCTCGATGACGATTTACTACGAGCTTGAAAAATTCGCGGTAACCGGCACGATTTCCTGCGCGGACGGTATTGATTTAACGAAAGTGAAAGTGTATGCAAACGGCGAAGATACGGGCGCGACGGTGAGCGAAAGCGGCAGTTTCAGCGTACAACTTCCCGCAGGTAAACACGATTTCGTATTCGAAACCGAAGGGTATATCGCGTATGCGGACGGCGTAGAAGTAAGCGCAACCACCGAAGCGATCAACGCAACGCTCAAAAAGAATACGTATGCAATCGGCGATTACGGCGCGTTGAAGAGCAATACAAACCCGACGTTCAATGAAAACGGCGTTTACACAATCAACGGGCAAAATCAGATGATTATCTTCCCGAATACCGCTACGAGCAATTCGTTTACGTATGAAGTTACGGTAAGCAATATTACGAGAACACACGATGAAGCTGTTATAGGAATTTGTCTTACCGACGGTAAAAATAAACTTACTGTCGGTGGCAGACGTTATGAAAATGCTCAGGTAAGTATGGGCGTAAGCGTAGAAGAAGAGTCTAATGTATTTTACGGCAAATGGAATACGTTATATACAAGTAGCAGCGTAAAATTTAAGTTTGTTGTAGATAAAGAAAACTCGCAGATTTTGTTCTATATCAACAATGATTTAAGATTTACGTTTACAAAAGACGCGATAACGCCGAATGTATTTGAAAAGAAAGATTGGGGTGATAGTTTAACGTCGGGTTACGCTGAAAAAATCGCAGGTTTCTTTGCCGAAGGCTCGAAAATTGCGGTAGGTATTAATGGTGCGTTTAAGTATAGCGCAACGGCAACGTATACTTGCTCCATAATAAATCACTACGCCGTTTCCGGTACGATTTCGGCTGCCGATGGCGTTGTTCTTACGGCTACCACGCTGACGGTAGACGGCATTTCCACGCCGATTTCCGTGCAGGGAAACGGCTCGTATACCGTTTTGATTGGGGAAGGCAAGCACACGCTTGTATTCGCCAACGGCAAATACGGCGCAACGAAAGAAATTACGGTTGTAAACGGCGAAAATATTGCCGACGTTCAGCTGAAAGACGGCACGTGGCTTGCGGGTAAATACGGAAACGTGACGAGCAATAATACGCCCGAATTAAACGAAAACGGCACGTACACCGTAAGCGGCAAAGATCAGATGATTATCTTCCCGAATACCGCTACAAGCAATTCGTTTACGTATGAAGTTACGGTTAATGATATCAACAGAAGTGACCGTGACTCGAAAATCGGAATTTGTATTACGGACGGAAACTACAGACTCGCCATAGGATTAAGCGAAGACTGGCAAGTTCTCGTAAGCTTGTCTCAAGATAGTGGCGAAGCAACTCATAATTACTATGGGTTAGGCGGCAAGCAAGGCGTCAACGGCGTCAAACTTAAGTTTGTTGTGACAAAACAAGACATCAAGTTCTTTGTAAATAATACGCTTCGATTTACTTTTACAAGCGAAGAAATTACTTCTACAATCAGCGCACTTACAGATTCTTGGGTTAAAGATACTTTAACGGATGCTTACAAAAATGGTATTGCCGGGTTCTTTGCTGAAAATGCAAAGATTGCGGTCGGAATTATGAGCGGTTGGAAAGATTCTGTTACGGCAACCTATACTTGCAGTATTACGAATAACTGATCTGTAAAATCAGTTTTGGCGGTGGGGCTGCCGCGTAAAAAACGGCAGCCTTAACAGCCCGCAACGAAAAGAAACCATAAAGGGAAATGGTGAAAACATGAAAAAGTTTTTAGCGAAAATATTGGTGATCGCCGCGCTTGTTTCCGGTATGGCGTTTGCATTTTCGTCGTGTTCTTCTCAGGGCGAAAATTATCTTAACTGGTATCAAAAGCAGCCTTCCGAAGACAACGATAAAAATAACGAAAATGAAGATAAAAACGATCATAACAACGATAAAAAAGACAATAACGGCGGCGGCATCTGGACTCCTCCCGTGAAAGAATAACTTTACAAATCAGCGAAGCGTTCCGTTCATACGACGTAATCGACGTTATGTCCGAAGCCACCACGCTCGATCGGCTTTCGTATATATTGAAGAGCGCGAAAGGCATAGTAAACGCCGAAGACGAGCCGTATATCGCGGCTTCGCTTGGTTGCGCGAACGGGATTATGCGTTCGCCGGCGAGCAAAGAACACGTATACGCGGGCGAGCGTTTGCAAGAGAGCGTAGCGGCGGTGCGGTGGCAGCGTGAAGTGCCGGCATTCGCCGGCGGCGTAATCAGGGAATCGGAAGAATTGCTGCCCGATACGATGCTGATTAAAAAAACGTGGTTTGCGCCTGCCGTAGGAAAGAGAGTTACGCAGAACGCGCCCGCGGTGCTTGCGAGAAACGCGGCGTTTCCGCGCGTGATCGAGGATCGCAAACCGTGACTAAAAGTTATGCTTGTTCTCGGAAATGACTGTACTGTGGCAAGATCGCGGTGGAAACCGGCAATTTTTGGGGAACAACACGTGGATTGGGGATATCACAGCGGAATCAAAGGCGGACAGCATGCGGGAGATTACCGAGAGGCGGGCTATCAGTTATTGGATAATCCTGATGTAGAACCGCAGTACTATGAAATGGTTGAGGAGTTGGCGGAAAAGTTCGGTCGAGATGATCGGTTGCAAATATGGAACGTGTGGAACGAAATAGGAAACAGCAATCGCGACGGACTTAGTGTACCGGCAATGGAGAAATTTTGTGAGATTTTGCGTGAAAAGCACGTAATGCAACCTCTGACGGCTGACGTGTGGAAGTTTGATGAAAATATGAAGCTCTACACTGAAGCGGAGTTACGGGCGTTGGAACTTTCGGATGTAATTTCTTTTCATTGGTATGGCTCGTTTGATAAAACCGTGCAACTGATCGACAATCTTAAACGTTACGGGAGACCACTCATTTGCACGGAATGGCTTAATCGTTATGAAGGAAACGATGTAGAACATTTGTTGCCGTTATTTTGGTTGGAAAATATAGGTTCATATCATTGGGGACTTATGCAGGGCTATTCGCAAACATATGAGCCTTGGGGCGGCTATTTTATTCGTCAGCAAAACGGCGAAAATCTTGATCTGACGAAATGGCAACACGATATTTATCGTTTTAACGGGTTACCGTATGTACCACAAGAAATTGAGGTGTTTCACCATTTTGCAAAATTGGCGGATTTGCGTGGTAGCCGCTAAAAAAATTATGTTGTGTAATTGAATAAATATTTTATAAATAATATGCTATAATAGGCCGAAAAATTTTTGAATATTCGCGATTATTATAATATAACAACAAATAAATCTGCAAAAAAAGTGAATATAGTACAACTTTTTGTGAATATTAAGTATGGTTTTCAAACGGTTTGTATGTACAGCTTGAACGAGTAAAGATTTAAGCAGACGAATAAGTCGGATGCAAGCATTGTATACGACGTTACTGTAACAGATGAAAAATTTTCTATTGCTGATGCAACTCTCGGCATATAATCCGTGAAAGCAGTGCTTATTCACGGAATGGCCACCACGGATGCGGATATTGTGATAAATGTCAGTAACATTTTTTATGATTCGAGTGGTTTGTTCCGTACCAGCGGTGCGGCGGCGAATAAAATTAAAAACGGTATGGTAAATTTCGGTGAGAATAGCATGATTCCTATGCAGTCCGGCACATCCAACAGTAGTATATGGGTATGAATATCGATGCGATTTCTGGCAACGGGTTTATCGGCACGAAAGATAAGTTCGCAAACGACGAGATGGTAAAAATGATCGAAGTTGAAAATGAGAACGAACTTGGCATTACGATGCTCACGAATGCAGATGACTATTACACAGTGCTTCAATTTCACGTATAAAAGAAGTGTTCACGAGATATAGTAACGGCGAGAAAGCGAAAGATATTGCAGAATGGATGAATTCGCAAGGCGTAAAAAATCGTGCGGGGATGATTTTGAAGTCAACGCGTTCGCGCGAATGATTCGAAACGAGAGATATACGGGAAAACTTCGCGAGGGCGAAACTTTGTATACGAATATCATTCCGCCGATTATTGACGAAAAATTGTTTTGGCAATGCAATACGATAATGGACGCGCACAAACACAAATCGCGCCGCAAGCCTTGCTCATATATTCGTTTTTTTCTTGCCGCGCAGAACAAAATTCTATGATTTTTCTTTCTTCCTGCACGGTAAAGGCTTTGCCTTTTTTCGACGAATATCGTTCTGAAACGATTTTGCGCATCGGATTTAAAAGCGTTGGAAAATCTTCCGCGGCGGTGGCGAAGATAGCCGAAAGCAAAGTTTTTAATTTGTGTGCCGTGCGATGTTTTCCCGCGTCGGAAAACGAAAATAAATAATTCTGTACAGCCGATCTTTGCACTTTATTCAAGGGTAAATCGCCGAACTCGGGAATCAGTTTTCGCCGCAGTTGCAAGGCGTAACCGTCGTATGTACTATCCTTCACCACACGTCTTTTCACGGACAGCCAATCTTCCGCATAATCTTTAAAAAGCGGAAATTCGGACTGTCTTTTTTTATTATCGGCGGCAATCAATTTTTGCAGGAACTTTTCTTTCAACGCGGAAAAATTCTTGTCGGTAACTTCTACGTTGTATCCGTTTCTGCCGCATTTTTCCAACAGCTTTTGTAAAACCGGGGGCAGCTTTTCGATTTCCGCTTTGGAAAATTTCAATTTTTCGCGAGAAGCATTGCCTTTTCGGTGGGAGCGGGTAGCACAGAGAAAAACGAAAGTCAACGGCAAAATGCCGAAAATTCACATTACAAGCTGCCGTCAACGCAATAATTTTTCTGCTGTTTCGTTGACTTCCGTTCTGTCTGTACTCATAAAAGCGCACAAAAAATTTTCTCCGTACCTGTATAAAGACATTTACTGCCACACCGACATTCTGAAACCATATTCGGAAGCCTACGATTACGCCGAAGAAGCCATTTGCTTTTTATGCCGATTTCTCGGCAAGAAATTAGGCGATCTGTGTATCGGTAAATTCGGAAAGCCGCTTCCGATTCGCCTTGCTTGTTATCGTCATCTCGGCAGAATGCTTTGGAAAAAATACAATAAAAACGCCAAATACGAAGTTGGCAGTTATGAAGATCAGAACTTGCGGCACAACGAACTGACAGTCGATCCTTATGCAAAACAACACACCGAAGAAGCCTACGAACGTTACCATAAAATTATTGAAACAATGAAATTACCCGATTACGAATACGAAACGCTTTTAGCGATGATGAGCGGCATGCGTTTAATCGATATGAAACGATATTTCAATGTAGACTACACCACGATTTACCGCCGCAAACTTCGTATTCAGAAAAAATATTTACACGCCGTCAGCGCGTTGCAATAGGGGAATCATTCCCGAAAAAACATTATAACATAAAAACAAATCCGAACCACTCGCTTGTTACAAGTATCCGGTTCGGATTATACTGACTTGGTGCGATCGACAGGAATTGAACCTGCATGGTGTTAGCCACAAGATCCTTAGTCTTGCGCGTCTGCCAGTTCCGCCACGATCGCATTGTCCGCTTTTAACGACGATATTTATTATATATCAATCGCGCTTGTTTGTCAACCTTTTTTGCGCTGTTTGCAAAAAAATTTTCATTTCATTTTTTTGTCGATTTTTTGGACATTTTGCGCTTCGCTTCCGCTTGCTTTTCGCTACGTTTTTTAGTATAATGTTTTTGTGCCGTTCCGTCGGGAACCTCCGGCAACAATGCGCGCTACAGGAGCTTACAATGAACAAAATCGGATTCGATAACGAAAAGTATCTTTCAATGCAGTCGGAACATATACGCAAGCGCGTGGATAAATTCGGGGATAAACTGTATCTCGAATTCGGCGGCAAGTTGTTCGACGATTACCACGCTTCGCGCGTGCTGCCCGGCTTTGCGCCCGATTCCAAGCTTCAGATGCTTCTTAAAATGAAAGACGAAGCGGAAATTGTTATCGTTATCAATTCCGACGCGATCGAAAGCTGCAAGATGCGCGGCGACCTCGGCATTACGTACGATATGGACGTTCTGCGCCTCATCGACGCTTTCCGCGAAGTAGGGCTGTACGTGGGCAGCGTTTGTTTGACGCAGTTCGCCGATCAGAAGCTTGCCAAAAAATTCGAACGCACGCTGAAAAAGCTGGATATCAGAACGTACCGCCATTACCCGATTGCGGGTTACCCGTACGACGTGGACGGCATCGTTTCCGAAAACGGACTCGGCAAAAACGATTACATAGAAACCTCCCGGCGGCTGGTAATCGTAACGGCGCCCGGTCCCGGCAGCGGTAAAATGGCAACCTGTATTTCGCAGCTATACCAAGATAACAAGCGCGGCGTAAAATCGGGCTATGCGAAATTCGAAACGTTTCCCATCTGGAATCTTCCGCTGAAACACCCCGTGAACGTGGCGTACGAAGCAGCCACCGCCGATCTGAACGACGTGAACATGATTGACCCGTATCACCTTGAGGCATACGGCGTAAGTACGGTAAACTACAACCGCGACGTGGAAATTTTTCCCGTGCTCAACCGCCTTTTTCAGAAAATTTACGGCGAAGAAATTTATAAATCTCCCACGGATATGGGCGTGAATATGGCGGGCAACTGCATAGTGGACGACGCCGTGTGCGCGGAAGCTTCCCGGCAGGAAATCGTGCGGCGGTACTTCGCGGCGCTGGTGGACAGGCGCAACGATAAGGCAAGCGACGCCGTCGTATCGAAAATCGAACTGCTGATGCAGCAGAACGGCGTTACCACGGCAATCCGTAAAGTAGTGGCTGCCGCGCGGGACAAGCAGGCGAAAACAGGCGAACCCGCCTGCGCGCTGGAACTGAACGACGGCACGATAGTTACGGGCAAAACCACGCGGCTATTGGGCGCGGTGAGCGCGATGCTGCTGAACGCGCTGAAAACGCTTTCCGGAATCGACGATAAAGTGATGTTGTTATCGCCGAGCATCATCGAACCGATACAGAAATTGAAAACGGTGCATCTCGGCGGGCATAATCCGAGGCTGCATTCCGATGAAATTTTAATCGCGCTTTCCATTTCTGCGGTTACAAACCCCGTGGCGGCGCTGGCAATGCAGGCGTTGGCGGGGCTGAAAGGGGCGGAGTGCCACTCCACGGTGATTTTATCGCAGGTGGACGTAAACGTGCTGAAAAAACTGGGCATCAACTACACGGCCGATCCCATTTACCAGACGAAAAAATTATATCATGCAAAATAATCCGTATTTTCAAATGTTTTTGCCGCCGGCTCCGTGAACCGGCGGTTACATTTTGTACAAATCGGGGCGATTTGTGCAAAAACTGTTGACAACGTTTCCCGATTCTGTTATAATTGTAATTGTTTTCTATGACAAATCCGTGCGGGACGGCAGAAATTTCGCGGCGCGCGGACGACGAAAAGGAGCATTATGAACGATTACGAAATCATCACCGACGCTTCGGCGGACATGGCTGCGGGCGCGCGGGAAAAATACGGAATCAAAGTGATTCCCATGCTGTATTTGCAAAACGGCGAAGAAAAAATCGCCGACGGAACGGAGAGCGAGGCAGACAAAGCGGCGTTTTACGAGGCGGAACGGCAGGGCGCGGAGGTAAAAAGCACGCAGATCAATCCCGCCACGTACGAGGAAAAATTCGAGCCGTACCTCAAAGAGGGGAAAGACATATTATATTTCTGCTTATCGGGCGGGCTTTCGCAAACGTATGCTTCTTCGATTGCGGCCGCGGAAGCTTTGAAAAAGGCGTATCCCGAAAGAAAAATCGTGTGCGTGGATTCGCTTTCCGCCACGGTGGGGCTCGGGCTTTTAACCGAACGCGCTGCGAAAAACCGTGCGGACGGAATGACGATTGAAGAAAACGCGGCGGACGCGGAGAATGCGAAACAAAACATCTGCCACTGGTTTACCGTAAACGACCTTGATTTTTTAAAACGGGGCGGGCGCGTTCCGGCAAGTCTGGCGGCACTCGGAAAAGTGCTGCACATCAAACCTCTGCTGCGCATCGGCGAGGACGGCAAGCTTGTCAGCATCGGCAAGAAAATCGGCTTGAAATTCGCTTTGAACGAGCTGGTCAGCCTGTATTCCGCACACTCCGAAAAGGCGGAAGGGGAAGAAATCCGCATTGTGCATTGCGATTGCCCGCAATTTGCCGAAACGGTGGAAAAAGCCATTCTGAAAATCAATCCTGCCGCGAAAATCGAAATTTGCGAAATCTCGCCGATTATCGGAATTCACGTTGGGTACGACGTAGTGGGCATAGGGCATTACGGTAAACGCGGCATGTAAAAACAAAGCGAAAAATACGCGCCGCGGAAAACTCCGCGGCGTTTGAATTTCAACGAAAAAACATATAAAAAAGGCGCGGAGCCGATCCGCGCCTTTTGCATATAAAATAAGGAAAACTTCCGCCCGACCATGCGTGGCATTGCGGAAAAACGTCGCCGCTTTCGCCGGCAGAACGGTTATTGCGCCTGATTGTTTTTATCGGCGCCGTCGCCGCCCGGAACGGGATCCGAATAATACGCGTTGTAATAATACTGCGAGTAGCGCGAATCTTTCTTCTCGTATTTTTCCGGCTTGTAATCGTTTACGACGATGCCGAGGATATTCGCTTTCACGAATTTCAAAGCGTCAACAGCCGCGCGGATATCGCTTTCGTACGAATATCTGTGCCGCGTTACCAGAAACGTTCCGTTGGCGAGCGGCGCTACGGCAAGCGCGTCGGAAACAAGGCGGAACGGGGGAGAATCGTAAATGGTGTAGGCAAAGCGTTTTTTCAGCGCAAGGTCCAGTTCTTTCATCACTTCGTCCGCAAGCAGTTCGTACGGGCGCGCCGTCTGCGTGCCGCGGCAGATGACGTATAAATTAGGATTCGCTTCCGTCTGATGCAGCACTTCGTCCAGAGAAGCCTGCCCGGAAAGATAATCGGAAAGACCGGGGGCGTGGGGCACGTTGAAAAATCTCGAAATCCTGCCCGCGCGGAGATCGGTATCCACCAGCACCACTTTCACGTCCGACTGCGCCATCATCAGCGCGGTGTTCGCCGCCACCGTGGTTTTGCCTTCGGAGGGGTAAGAAGAAGTGCACAAAAAGCTTACGCCGCTGCCGTCCTGCGTCTTGGCGAGGGAAACGGAAAGCGTCATTTTTAAACTTCTGAACGCTTCCGTTACCGCAAAGGGGGTATCCTCGTTTAAAAGATATGTTTTTTTGCCGCCCTGCAAAGCCGCTTTTTCGGCTTTTTTTCTTGCCGTGACGGCATTTTTTCTGCTTAAAAAGTCGAAGATGCTCATTTGTTTTTCTCCTCCTTTTTCTTCTGCTTGTTATCCGGAGCGGAAAGATGTTCGATGGACGGCACCACGCCCAGCACGGGTATGCCGATCGCTTTGGAAAATTTATCGTAATCGCGCAGGCGTTCGTCCGCGTTATCCGCCACAACCACCGCCACGCAGGCGATAATCAGCGCGCCCAGACCGAAAATCGTTCCGAAAAGAATCGCCTTTTTCCGGGCGTTGCCGGGGTTCAGCAGATGCGAATAGCTTACCGTCATCGGGTTGCACTGCGCCGTGTACGAAGTTACCGTGCCCACGCCGCTAGCGTTTCTCGAATCGGTGGAGTCCGGAACGATGATCCAGCCGCGTTTCGCTTCGATGCCGTTCGCCTCGTCCGCTTCCACGCCCGATACTTCAAGCGGCACGATTTTTTCCGCCGTGGCGAGAATCTGCGTCGCAAAGGCGTCGTCGCCTCTTACGGAAACTTTCATATAAAAAGAGTTGGGGTTAGTATCGTAATCGAAATAGAAAGAAATGCAATTTTTTACTTTTGTAAGCCACTGCAGATAGTTTTTCGCGTATTCCGCCTGCGCTTTATCGCCGGAAGCAAGCATCGAAGAAATATCGATGTTGCCGTCCGCGTTCGTAACCGCTTTCACGGCGCCTGCCGATTCTTCCATATTTTTCAGCACTTCGGTGGCAAACGTATCGGAATTGAGGTGATCGATCAACATGGAAATGTGCTGATCTTTATATACGTAGTTCGGCGCTTTGCCGTCCTCTTTTGTTACTGTGCCGTCCGCCGCGTAAACGTTGCGCGTGGCGATGATGGAAATTTCGTACTTTACTTCCGCGCCGTAGTACTTATCGTCTTTATACGTAAAATAGCCGAACAACCCGCCGATCACCGCGCCCGCCAGCAGCACGGCAATAAGAAGTTTGATTCGTTTCAGCAGAATACGGAAGACGTCGGCGATGCCGATTTCGTTCTGCCGTTGTTCCTGATATTCGTCCATTGTTCCTCCGAAACGGCGTAATTTTATTTTTAACCGTTGTTTAATATTATAGCAGTTTTGTGTTTTTACGTAAAGCGATTTATAGCGAATAATCGAAAATAACCGCGAATTCTCCGTTTTTTACGCCCGACGCTGACGGCGATTGACGGTGCGAGGGCGCGACGGCGGCGCGTTACGAAATTTGCAACGCGAAGAATTTTAGATACGAAGTTTCTTCCGCGTTCAGAAGCGAGGGATGGTCGGGCGCCTGCGTGCGGATTTCAAGGCAACGCGCTTTTCTGCCGCTTTCTTTCGCGGCTTCCGCCAGCATTTTTTCGAAGAGCGGCTGCGACATGTAGTGCGAACACGAACAGGAAATCAGATAGCCGCCGCTTTTCACCAGCTTCATCGCCGTAAGATTCACGTCTTTATAGCCGCGGTACGCGTCTTTGATTTCCGCCGCGCTTTTGCAGAACGCGGGGGGATCGAGAATCACGAGATCGAATTTCTCGCCGGACTTTTTATATTCCCGCAGCAGTTCAAACACGTCCGCCTGCACCGTTTTTATGTTTTTAAAACCGTTCAGTTCCGCGTTCCTCTTCACCGTCTGCAGCGCAAGGGCGGAAATATCCGCCGAAATCACTTCTGTTGCCGCAGTTGCCGCGTTCATCGAAAAACCGCCGCCGTTGCAGAAGCAATCCAGCACGCGCCCGCCCGCGGCGTAGCGGCGGCAGGCGAAACGGTTTTCTTTCTGGTCGAGGAAATACCCCGTTTTCTGCCCGTTTTTCACGTCCACGCTCATTTTTAAGCCGTTTTCTTCGATGATTACCTCGTCCGGCACTTCGCCGTACAATACGCCTTTTTCCTGCGGTAACCCTTCCTTTTCGCGCACGGCAACGTCGGAACGTTCGTAAATGCCTTTCGGCGCAAAGAGCTCGGTTAGCACTTTCACGATCATGGCTTTTCGCTGATAAATCCCCAGCGAAAGGCACTGAATCACAAGAATGTCGGCGTATTTATCCACGATGAGCGCGGGGAGGTCGTCCGCTTCGGCAAACACCACGCGGCAGCAATTTTCGTATCCGAGTTTTTTGCGGCTTTCCCACGCGGCGGAAATGCGGCGGCGATACAGTTCTTCGCCGTCCTCCTCGTTTCCGCGGATAAAAATACGTGCGAGAATTTTCGAGGCGTGGTTGATGTAACCTTTGCCGATAAATTTTCCGTCCGCCGAAAGCACCGTGGCAAGCGAGCCGTTTTTGTCTTTTCCTTCAATGCGCTGCACTTCGTTGGCGTACACCCAGGCATGCCCCGCGACGATGCGTTTTTCTTCCGTTTTCTTTAAGATTACCGTATACGGCATTTTGTTTTACTCCATATCGTTTCGATTGTAATCATTATATCATGCGGGCGCTTTCAAGTAAAGCGTTTTTTGCCCGCATAATAAAATCGCGCCGTCTTTATGCGCCGACATTTATTTCTCTGCGAAACGTTTTACTCTCGGGATTGTCCGCATTATATATTGTATACGCGCGATATATTGTATACGCGCGCACGCGCGAAAAAAGCCGATTTAAAGCGAAAATCGAAAGACGATGGCGTTAATGCTTTTTCACGGACGGTCGATAAAAGCGATTGACAAAATAACCGATTTGTGTTACGATAAAACCCTTGCTTGCCGTTTCTTGCGGGACGCCCGCGGCGAGGCGGCGGGGAACGTCGGAATTTTTGCATTTTTCCCGCGAAAGTAGCGGGTGAGGAAAAAAGAATGAATATTTTCGATATTTTGCTGCTCGGCGTGGCGCTTTCGATGGACGCCGTCGCCGTAAGCATGACGAACGGCATGACGGATTCGAAGATGAGCGGAAAAAAGGCGCTTTTGCCCGCGCTGCTCTTCGGCGTGTTTTAGGCGTTGATGCCGCTCATCGGGTATTATATCACCGATTTCGTTTCTTCTTCCGAAACGTTTCGCAGCACGTTTGAAAAGGCGTCGAAAAGCGTGGCGTTCGTGCTTCTCGCGTTTATCGGCGGCAAAATGATTATCGACAACGTAAAGGAACGCAGAGCCGCGCGGAAAGCGCGCGAAGCGGGGGAAAGCGCGGAAACGGAGGATAAGCGCCTTTCGTTCGGCGAAATGATCGTGCAGTCATTCGCCACGTCGGTGGACGCGTTTGCCGTGGGAATTTCGCTGAAAATGGCGGCGCTGAGCGAGGGACTTACGCCCGCGATCGGCTGGTCGGTTATGATTATCGGCTGCATTACGTTTCTGCTCAGCGTTGCGGCAACGAAGATAGGGCGGCTGATCGGAAACAAGCTGGCGGACAAGGCGGAAATTTTCGGCGGCGCGGTGCTTATCGTTATCGGGCTGAAAATTTTGCTTTTTTAAGCGGCGTTGTTTTACGGCTGCATGCCGTATGAGCCGAAAGCGGAAAAACGGTAAAAATGCGTTAAAATCGGCGTAAAAGCGAAAAACTTTTGAAAAAAATAAAAAAAGTTGAAAAACACGAGGCAAAACAGCTTGACGGATTCCGTTAATCATAATATAATTAGTAGGCAAGTTGAAAACAGCATGGTTGCGGCACGGTTTTCCCCGTTAAAGAAAAGTGGTCGTAAACGTAGCTTTGAAACTTTAAACAAAGAATACACACGAATAAGGAGTAATACGATATGAAGACCTATATGGCAAATGCCCAGACGGTTGAAAGAAAGTGGTATGTCGTTGACGCCGCGGGGGTTCCGCTCGGTCGTCTGGCGTCCCGCGTGGCTTTCATCCTGCGCGGCAAGCATAAGCCCACTTACACCCCGCACGTGGATACGGGCGATTTCGTTATTGTTATCAATACCGACAAGGCTACCTTGACGGGAAAGAAAGCGGAAGACAAATTTTACAGATACCACACCGGTTATATCGGCGGCTTGAAAGAAATTCCTTATAAAAAAATGATGGAAGAAAAAAGCGATCTTGCCGTTTACGAAGCCGTACGCGGTATGCTTCCCAAGAACAGTCTGGGAAGAGCCATGATTAAAAAACTCAGAGTATACAAGGGCGAAGCTCACAATCACGAAGCTCAGAAGCCCGAAGTACTCAAAGTTGATTAAGGAGAGACGATAATGGCAAAAGCGAATGTGAAAAAGAAGATTCAGTTCTGGGGAACGGGCAGAAGAAAAAAGGCGATCGCTCGTGTGCGTCTCATTCCTGCCGGCACCGGCACCATCACCATCAACGATCGTACGTTCGAGGATTATTTCCCTCAGGGTACGCTTCAGTATATCGTAAAGCAGCCTCTTGCTCTTCTTGAAGCGGAAGGCAAGTACGACGTTATCGTAAACGTTATCGGCGGCGGTTACACCGGTCAGGCGGGCGCTATCCGTCTCGGCGTGGCGAGAGCGCTTCTCGAAGCGGAAGAAAACAGCCGTCCCGCGCTGAAGAAAGCAGGTTTCTTAACCCGCGATCCCCGCGCGAAGGAAAGAAAGAAGTACGGTCTCAAAAAGGCTCGTCGCGCACCGCAGTTCTCCAAGAGATAACTTTTCTCTTCGGGCGCTTGCGCTTACGAAAAATTACGGAATACAAAAAAGTCGGCTGCACCCGTGTGCGGTCGGCTTTTGCTTTTGTACAGGCAAAGAAAAAACGGCGGCTTTATTTACCGTCGTTTTTCTTTGGTTCCGCTTCTTTTTCGTTACGGGGTTCCTCCGGCAGCGCCGTCGGCGTGCGTTCGGCATTGTTCTGGCTCTGTTTGCATAACAGCATCAGGGCGAAGAAGCAAAACGCGCCCGCCGCGCAAATCGCCGCATAGCCCCAGCCCGCAAGCGAACCGACGGGAAGAAACGCCGCAATACACGCCGCGGATAGTACGGTAAATACAATTCGTAAAGTTTTCATGAGAATCTCCGTTTGATAATATATGCCTGGCTGATATACGCGCGCATGTGCGTGTATGCGTGTGTACGTATGCGCGTATACGCGCCGCGTGTTATTACAATCATTATATCACGGACGACACGCGGATGTCAAGAAAGTTTTGTCCGGAACAGCTAAAGAACGCGGATTCGTCAGAAAGAACGGTAAAACGGCGTAAACCGGCGAAAAAAAGGGGAAAAAGAAAAAAAACGAAAAAAAATTAAAAAATTTTAAAAAAAGGCGAAAAAACAGTTGACAAGGGGTATATAAGTGTGGTATTATAGTCAAGCTGACGAACGAGAGGACGTCAACCGCAGGCAGAACGCCTGTGAAACAAGCAGATTAAAAATAGAATAAGAAAGAAATGAGAAATTTTTGACAAGCAAAACAACAAAGAAAAAATTTCCGTTAATTTCAAAGAAAACAGACTTTGATAACTTGTTCTTTAATGGACAAGAGAAATCGAAGCGTACTTTGAAGCAAGTCAGCAAAAGATAACGAAACAAAGTTAGAGCCGTTGGAACTTGTGTATAGAGATATGGACAAGCAACAACTTTAAACAATTAAACTTAAGAGTTTGATTCTGGCTCAGGATGAACGCTGGCGG
>ERZ779729.538-NODE-538-length-36529-cov-2.760240_pt1 | contig 36529 bp, 35 predicted proteins | sample MGYA00511072_ERZ779729 | MGnify/ENA primary metagenome ERZ779729 (study PRJEB29588, sample SAMEA2156675) | human gut metagenome | biome: human gut; feature: human-associated habitat; material: faeces | place: Denmark | collected 2008/2010 ...
CCCCTATATTATAGGGGCCGCCATAAGTATAGTGCAATCAGGTAGAAGGACGGGTTTTGTATTGCGCCGCGGCTACGTCACCGTCAACCGTACCGCCAGAAACATAAGCTTCAACAACAATCTTGTAAGTGCCAGAACCAGCCGTGGAATTGTAATACACCTTACTATTCTGGCCGTTGGCCTCCACAGTCATCGACGAAACAAAGGTAGTGGTGCTCTTGTCAGTCCGATAGAGATAAACTTTAACTTTCTCGTTTGTATTATTCTGGTGCCAATAGCGAATGTAGTTGCCGTTGGAGGAAGCGGCGGCAAACTCAACAGAAGTCCAAGTGCCCTTAGTAGAATAGGCCTCATCTTCAAACAAGGAAACAAGGGGCATAATTCCCCCCTCTGGATCGGTAGGGTCTACCGGACCAGTTGCAAAAGCAGAAACAGAAAGCGACATTGCCATGACGAGCGCCAAAGCAAGGGACAAAACCTTTTTTATCATCTTCATTTTTGATTACTCCTTTCGGTGCATAACACAAAGGTTAATACTTACAATTAACTTCTACACCATCACCTTACCTTTCTCCAACAATCCATAAACAAAACCTCACTTACAGGAACATTATACCAATTCCCTTTCGGATAGTCAAGCATAAATCGTTTTTTGTTGGATATTTAGTCTAATAAGAAAATCCTATCTTGTCTATATTTTGTGTAATCCGAATATAGCAACTCTATTTTACATCAAAACCTAACACCTGTATATATATATATCGTCCCTACTCTAGGAAATAGCCCCGGCTGCACCCCCTGTCAATGGTCAAGATAAACGGCCCATGTGCCGCCATTGACAGGGGGCGCAGCCGGGGCTTGTCGGTAGTCAGGGGGTGTCAGCCGCAGGCTGGCTGACACCCGCGCAAATATTTTGAAATCGTTATTTACAATTATCTCTGTTTGTGATATTTTAGATTTAATAGGAGGGATTTTTATGGAGCAGATTGGAAAGCGTCTCCGGGCCTTGCGTGAGGGTGTCCGGCTGACACAGGTGAACATGGCGGAGATTTTAGGCGTACAGCAATCCAGGATAAACCGCTTTGAAACAGGCCGCTCCACGCCGCCCCCGGAGGTCTTTATCAAGTATGCTGATTACTTCAATGTGTCGATGGATTATCTCTATTGCCGCACAGACGAGCCACGGGGCAAGCTGTACGACTACCAGCCCCAGGCCCTAAAGGACAAGACGGAGCAAAACCGGGAAATGAGGGCGTTTATTGAAATGTGCTTTGACCCAAAAGCCCCCGTCAACAAGCGTCTGAAAGAGGCGCTGTTCCGTATCATGGAGGAGGGGGAGCAGAAATGAAAGCCGTGATTTATGCCCGGTATTCCAGCGACAACCAGCGGGAGGAAAGCATAGAAGGCCAGCTTCGGGAGTGTACGGCCTACTGTTAGAAGAACGACATTACCATCTTACGGACATACATTGACCGGGCCATGTCCGCCAAGACCGACCACCGCCCGGACTTCCAGCGGATGATTAAAGACAGCGCAAAGGGCCTCTTTGATGTTATCATTGTTTGGAAACTTGACCGTTTCGCCCGCAACCGCTACGACAGCGCCCACTATAAAGCCCTGCTTCGGAAGTATGGCGTTAAGGTGTTATCCGCCACGGAGAACATTTCCGAGGGGCCGGAGGGCATTATCCTGGAAAGTATGCTGGAGGGTATGGCCGAATACTACTCCGCCGAGCTGTCCGAGAAAGTCATCCGGGGCCATACGGAAAATGCCTTGAAATGCAAGTATAACGGCGGCACGCCCACTTTTGGCTTTATCATCGACAAGGAGAAATGCTATCAGATCGACCCGCACACCGCCCCTGTAGTGCTGGAGAGCTTCACCCGGTATGCCGATGGAGCCACCATGAAAGAGGTCATGCAGTATCTTGTGGAAAGCGGCTTTACCACAGTACGGGGCCGGAAAATCGACTTGAATTTTATTGCCCGTCTGCTAAAAAACCGGAAGTATATCGGGGAATACAGCTACCGCCATATCGTCACCCCCGGCGGTATTCCCGCTATCGTCCCGCAAGACCTTTTCGACAGGGTACAGCAGAGGCTTGAGGCGAACAGGAAAGCCCCGGCCCGTCACAAGGCCGAGGACGATTATCTTTTGACTACGAAACTCTTTTGCGGCACCTGCGGGGCTATGATGGTAGGCGAGAGCGGCACCAGCGCCAGCAAGGGCCGGAAGTACCATTATTACCGCTGTGTGAATACCAAGAAGCACAAGACTTGCAACGCCAAGCACAAGAGCGTCCGCAAGATACCCCTGGAAAATGCCGTGGTAAGTGCTGTTATGGCGAAAGTGATGAATGATGATTTTGTGGAGTATATAGCTGATAGGGTGTTGGAGATACAGGGCATGGAAAGCAGTGAGCTTCCCTCCGCCAGCAGTTGGCGGAAACAGAGCGAGGCATAGAAAATATGCTGAACGCCATCCAGATGGGGATTATCAACCAATCCACGAAACAGCGCCTTGACGAGTCGGAGGAACGGAAAAAGGAAATCGAGTTGCGTATCATCCAGGAGGAAATTAAAAAGCCCATGCTCTCCCGTGAGGATGTGACATTCTGGATTTGCCGTTTCCGAAAACTCGATGTGAGCAGACTGGAAGAACGGCGGCGGCTGATTGACAGTTTTGTAAACTCCGTTACCATCTTTGACGATTACCTTTTGATTACTTTCAACTACAAAGACGGCGAAACAAGGCTTGATTTTAAGGATATTGAAAGTTCGGATTTACAATCGGTCGGGGGAAGAGATAGGCTGCGTGTCGACATCCCCTTTCGTATTTCAACATGTTTTGTCCTCCTCTCTATCAGGTACCGAAGGCTGCCTGGAATGCCGTCATCAGGTCAACAAAGTAGTTACGCGACAGGTACGGGAAAAGACAGTGCTTGCGGACATACACTTTCACCGGCTTTCCGATGATGCTTTGTCGAACTGTGTTGTTAAGACACCAAAGCGCGCGGGAAACGGTCAGGCTGGAGACGGTATGGCTTTTCCCCGTCTTTTCGTCGGTAATGACGCATTTGGCCACAGCACAGACTTCGTCGACATCCACATCGGTGACAGTCGCCGTGATGCACTTCCCTGTTTTCTTGAGGTGTTCCGCTCGTTTCCTGTCGAACCAGGCGTTGGTCGGATACGGCAGGAGATAGAAGCAGACCCACAGACAGCCGACGCCGACCGCCGCGGAACACGCCTTCAAAAAGGTGGGCGCAAGGGCTACCTTTCCAATGGCCAGGAAGCCGAAACACATAATAGAGCCAATGATACCGAGCAGGAACCCAAAGGTCCCGAGTCTCCTGTCTATCTCCGGGACGCTAACCTGCGAAAAGAAGCAGGAAGAGCGGCTCAAATGTGGCGTGAAATGCCCTCAAGCAATCTGCCCAAACAAGGTGGCAAGTGTATTGACCGTTCCAATGCCCATAGCTCCGGTCCCCATCATGGCCAGAATAAGAGTACCCATCATTACCCCTTCGTGCACATCGTCCGCCTTGTCCAGCGCGGCAAAGCCGGGCATTGTTACAAATATCATGGCAATGCCAAAAAGAAACAGTTCAAAATAATCGTTCATAAAAACTCCTCCGCATATTTTTTGTATCTGGCATCTTGTTCCTTCCAGAGGTCGCAGTTGTCGCTCATAAGCGAAATCACATCATCAGGGAAAAGGAACGCCGTCAGGTAGTTTTCGCTCTGGCACATGGCTAACGGTGATTTGGAGAAGATAAAATTGTTTAGACGCCCTGTTTTCTCATCGAGAACACGGTGCTTGTCCATTGTTTCCAAGCACCAATCACGGACAGATGGCGAAATCGTAGTCTTACCGATATTAGCCATGCGGATAAGCTCCTTGCTGATATATTCGCTGCTTTCGCCAGGGTTTTGGCGTTTAGTGCCGTAATATGTACACACACATTTGAGCAGAACATCGAAGTAGTTTTCTTTTTCATCTATGTTCAAGTCTGCGAATACTGGGTTGTATGCTGGGCTAACAAAATAGTTTGTAGAAGAAAACTGCTTGTAAGGCATAAAGTCATTGCGTTCTTCGTTAAATGTTGGCAATAAACGATATGATGCCATGACGAGTGCTTTTTCTACGTGGCTCGTTGCACCAATAGCGCTCAGTTCGTCCTCAGTTAAATTCGGATGGAGCAATACCTTTCCCCAAATAACAAGTTTTGTGAAAAGGGAAATTGTCTTTGGTATCAAGAGCACGACCACAGGAATAACTGCAAAGCAGCATAGGCGCATAACAAACGTCGATACACCATCGCCTAACAGAATCGAGAGGTCGGCGAGGGAAGTCACGACTGTCAGCAGTCCAATCAATGGGAGAAAATTTCTGCACTGGGCATCGAGCATGTCATCCATGTAGAAAATGTTGTCATCGCCATTGTAGAGGAAGCGCATACAGAGCATTCCGCTGCCGGCGATAGCCAGTGCGATACGAAGGTATACTTGCCCATCAGCCAGGCCAAAAAGCGGGAGCAGAAGGCCTGCAGCAATGATGATTCCCAGCGTTGTAGACATCACACCAAGCAGCAAAAAGCGGGACTTATTGAATCGCTCTTTTGTCCAATAAAGGATGATGGCGAAGAGGCCAACTCCAAACAAAGCGTTGGAGAGGAAGACTGCAAAAATGTTTCTCAAAATTGTCATGATGTTCCTCCTTTTGTTTGTCAATTGAAAAAATAGGACTGCTCCGCTCTCAATGATAGTAGGAAGAGCAGGCCCAAGTTTCAGCACAAATTCCACGATGGAATAGGTGGCTCTGATATGTGAGGTGTGATGCCTTTTTGATGGGGCTCCACCCCTTTCTTGCGTGTATTATACCACTATCGGTACAATACTTGCAAGCGGTGAAAAGCAAAATGTGCGGTCATCTCACCGGAAGTACGTGTAGGCTGCGAAAATGATATCAAAGGCACCCAGCGCAAGGAGAATCCATGCAGCCGCAGAGAAGCTCGCCCTCTGGTCGTCGGTATTGTCCTGATTTAAGTAGAGAAGTACGACCCGCCGCTGATACCTAAAAGCGATGGGATGAGTAATATCAAGATATCTCTCATGGAGTGATTCTCCCTTCTATCGTCAGTTATACGGTGAATCGACCGGTGACGACGCCGACCAGGACAAGTGCGGCGGACGCTCCGCCAATGGCGATTCCTGTGAAGCCGATATGAGCAAGCGTCTGTGTAGCTGGTGTTAATCGGTCTGACAGGGAGATGCAGATGCCGCCGCCGAGGGCGACCGCGATAAACATGGTAAACAAGAAAAGATACTGCCGCATCTGTGCGCCTCCGGTCTTTCGTTCTTAATTTGGCGCTATTATACCATTATCGAAACGATTATACAATCCGCTTTGAAACTGGAATTTGCACAAGAAACAAGAGAAAAAGCCGCTCTTCCCGAGAAATATCTCGCTGGAAGAGCGGCCCTATATCGGGCGGACTCACTACATAGAAACGACGCAGTCGGCGCAGCCGTTCTCACCCTTTGGTGACAACTTCACGTCCACGTAGTATTGTTTGTACGGACGTTTCTCCGTACCCTTCACGTAGACCTTTACCGGCTTTCCGACAAGAGCTCCTGTGACCTTGCCGGCATCTTTCTTGGTCATACCCATGTCCTCCCAATAGAAAGGCCGACTCAAGAAGGACTTGTCTCTCCCAGTGACAGGGTCCTCGTAATCGCAGAAAACATTGAAGGATTCGTCATTATAAAGGACGTGACTGATTTTCACTTCGATGTAATTGCCCGCCTCTTTCGTGATTCTTTCATCTCGATTGTACCGTCTCTCACAAAACTTGTCATCGAAGGCCATTCCGACAAGGCAAATGAGCAAGACAGCAGAAAGACCGTAGTAGAAGATAGCAGTTATCCTTGCCGCTCCGTCGCCTCCAATGGAGTCCAAAAGCTCTGGTATTCCAAAAAGTGAGATGACAACAGAGAACACGCCTGCAATAACCAGCAACGGAATGGCCGTTTTTCCTCGACCTGTTCCGCATACGTGATGGAAAGCCATCAGCGCCACCACCAAAATAGGAATGAGTCCAATGACCACCCACCATCTGTAGACGGACCAGAACTTCGGAACAAAGTCCTGAATAATCGTACTGAACATATTTCCTCCTCTATCAGTCGCCGAAGGCGGCCTGGAATGCTGTCATCAGGTCAACGAAGTAGTTACGCGACATATACGGGAAAAGGCAATGCTTTCGGACATATACCTTGACGGGCTTTCCAATGATGCTCTGGCAAACAGTATCGTTCACGCACCTGAACACGCGGAAGACTGTCAGGCTGGAGACGGTGTGGCTTTTCCCTGTTCTCTCGTCGGTGATAACGCATTTGGCCACCGCACTGCCCTCGTCGACTTCCACTTCGCTGATAGTCGCCGTGATGCACTTTCCTGTCTTCTTGAGGTGCTCTGCGCGCTTCCTGCCGAACCAGGCGTTTGTCGGATACGGCAGGAGATAGAAGCAGACCCACAGGCAGCCGATGCCCTCTGCCGCAGTACATGCGTTTAGGAGTGCCGGAGCGAAGACTATCTTTCCAAGCAGCAGGAAGCCAAAGCACATTGCCGCGCCAATGATGCCGAGCAGGAACCCAAACGTCCCGAGCCTCCGGTCTGTGTCCGGGATGCTGTACAGGCTTATAGCTTCCATTTCCGTAAAAGGCATAGGCAAAAACCTCCATGTATTTCTATTTTGCCGTTATTATACCATTGTCGGAGTAATATGGCAAATGCGAAATGTGAAAGCCGCTCTTTCTGCGAAGCAGCATAGAAGAGCGGCTCATAGGTGGCGTTAAAACTCGTCGTAGTAGATGTCACCGATGTTCACGGCAGCTTCCTGCTGGAACTTCTGCACATAGCCTGCGGGAATGAAGAGCACGATTTCGTGGCCGTCCGGGTCGGTGTTCTCGCCTACGAAGACGTCTGCCTGCGGGAAAGCCGCCTGAATGTGTTCTGCGATGGTCTTAACCGCAGCCATGGCAGCTTCGTCCGACGCATACTTGCGCGGTTTCTGAAACTCAGAGTCGAACAGCCACGTCAGGCCGATGCCCGGCTTGTTGTCGAACGAAATCACATAGGCATTCACGCCGTATCTTTCACTGACAGTACCCCATGTTCCCTCGTAGAGTTCTCTGATATCTGCGGGCAGTTCCTCCTCGGAGCCGACTGTATCCTTGCCCGGGATGTTGAGCTCGCCAAGGCAGTTGCACCAGTAGTGGAATTTTAATGGAGACGTCTCGGACGCGGCGTACCAATCATTAAGTGAGCGAATCATAGCAAGTACCTCTTTCTTTGTTTTCCTTATGTAGATATTATACCACTATAGGGGCAATATCGCAAACGGTGAAGGGCAAAAGAAAGAGCAAAGAAAGAGCCGCTCTTCCAGAGAGAAGAACTCTCCCGTGAAGAGCGGCTCTATTTGTCCATGATGGACGCACGTCAAAACTGACGTGTTTGCTCCGGCTTTAACCGGTTCCTCAACTCAGCTCCGGCACCGGACTTGCCGATGATATGGTTGAAAATGCGGTCAAAGCATTCGGAACAGACAAAGTCCTGGCAGGTCATGTATTCGCTGTCTCCGCTGCATTCTTTCAAAGCAAGGACGGTCTCATACGGCACTTCAGGGCATGTGCCAAAAACATTGTACATACTCTTGCCCGGCTGGGTCTTCTTCAAACAGCAGCCGCAGATGTCTTGCAGGCTCTCGATATTCTTATCCGGTTCTCCTTTGCATTTGTGCATGGCGCGCTGGGCTGAGGCAATCATGTATTGCGCTGTACTCAGTTCTATGCGCCCATCTCGGCAGCATCGGATGACGCTCTCGATAACGCCGTTCAGGCCTGCTCTGATTTCCTCGCTCATATTCTGTACGCTCCTTGACTCAGTTTTGCCGCTATACTGACTGCCCATGATGCCTTTTCTTGGTATTATATCTACATAGACTCCGCAGAGCAAGAAACGCAACGGAAAAAAGCCGCTCTTCCTGAGAGAAATCTCTCGGGAAGAGCGGCTCATAGTTTTGTTCCTCAAACGTCTCCTTTGGTAAAGAGCGTATCGAGGTCGACGTAGTAGGTCTTGTAGTGCGGGCGTTCGTCTCTATTAACATAGACGCGGACGATTTCGCCGACGAACGGACGGTCTGGTGATTTGATGACGGCGTCGCTGCGGAAAACGGTGGTCTCCTTTGTGAGCGGGTCGTAATACTCGCAAAGGAATGCCATCGCAGGGCGGCCATTAACTTCAATCGAGTCGTCCCGTACGACGTCTATCACCTTTGCGGTGAGGTACTTCCCGCCTTCCAGCAGCGCCTTCCGCTTTTTGACGGCCTTTTTGACCGAAAGGAGCATACCGATTCCGACGGCACTAAAAGCAATGCCGATGACTGTAAAGCTGAGGAACAGTGCTCGTGGTTCACCGCTTATAACGGCCTGCATCTTCCGGAACATGACTCCTGTCACGATGCCGACGATAAAGAAAATGAGGCCGAAGACGGTGAATCCTATTCCCATCGGCAGCAAGAATTTCTTTTGAATGTCGTTCATTGTTGAATGGGCGCACCAGCAAGGGAAGTGGAAGCGCCCTCCTCCCTTCTCTATATCTCTCTCAGCAGTATTGTATCATGCTTTGCGGAAATTGGAAGAGGAAAGTCTCGCAACAAAGACAGCAGCCTGTGCGCGGGTCAGCGTCTCATCCGGGGCATACCTGCCGGTGCTGACGCCATCGACGATACCGGCGTTGGCAAGCGTCATAATGGACTCGTAATACTGATTGTCCTTGGAGACGTCCTTGAAGTCAGGCTTGCTGGTGCTGACGGCATACATTTCCTTGGGCAGAGCATTGGCAAAGACATACGCCATCTCCGCACGGGTTGTGTAGGCATCGAAGTTCGTGAAGTGGCCCTTGGCGATGATGCCGTTCTTTTCAGCGTAATCCGCATACGGTTGATACCACTTCTGACCGCTCACGACGGAGAAGTCTTTGCCGTCCTTCAGATACAGGCTGTGCAGGCGGGCTGCCATAGCAACGACCTGGCCCTTGGTGAGGTTGCCGTTGGGGCTGTACTTGTCCTTAGCCGTACCATCGACGATACCGATGTTGAAGGCACGCTCAAGCTCCTTGGCGTACCAGGCGGAAGCGGGGACATCCTTGAAGCGACCGTCGTACTTGTTGACTTCCGCGAAGGCGCTGTCGATGATGTGTCCATTCTCACTGGCGGCACCGAGGTAACCGACGACGGTGAGGAACTCTTCATCAGAAGAGGCGATGGCGTTGATTTTGACCGTCTTGCCGTCCGATGTGTACAGGCTGCGGTCGCCGTCGATGCGCTTGACGCCGCCGGGGAAGGTGACTTCAATGGTGACCTGCATGGCCTTGAGCATCTCTTCAAGCTCCGCATCATCGACCGTCACGGTCGCGTTTGTGCTGTCCGCGGAGGTCTCGGGGTTCGTGTAGGTGAAGGTCAGGGAAACAGTGTTCTTGCCGTTGGAGACGCCGGTCTCGACCTTCACGGAGGTCGTCTCGCCGGTCTCTTCGCTCGTTTTGCTCAGAAGCTCTTTGAGCTCCTGCACATTGGCGAAGGACTGCGTCTCTTCAATGCCGGTGTACGGCTCGCCGTTGATGGTCTTTTTCTTGACCGTGCCTTCCTGGTCGGCAAACGCCTCTTCCGGCGTCTCGCCCATCTTTTCGAGGAACGAGTCCGCGATGTACATGGAGGTCGTGACCTTGCCGCTGCCATTTTCATTGAAGACGATGCCCACGTTGGCTGAGAGGCAGCCGGTCAGGGACAGGACCATCACGAGGGCAAGCATCAGTGCGATAAACTTTTTCATGATGTGATTTCAGGGCGCTCCCTCTCGGAGCGCCCTTCTCCTTTCTAAAAGCTCTTTGTTCGACAAGAATTTTATCAGCATATCTGCTCAATTACAAGATTCTTGTCAGTTTTGCTGTGTGGCTGGCTCAGCCGTTCTTCTGCTCTGCGGCCTTGTAGTCGCTCTCGTTCCAGGAATCCTTGGAAGTATCCTTCTTCGTGGTTTCCGCCTTCTTCTCCTTGGCAGGCTTTTCTGCCTTGAGAGCTTCCTCCTTCGCGGGCTCTTCGGCCTTCTCATCCTCTTCCGACTTGGTGGGCTCTTCAGCTACGGGAGCCTCTTCGGGCTTCGCCGGCTGCTCGGTCTTGATTTCGATTTCGACGACCTTGCGGTTCTTGTACACAACGTAAGCGGCTGCGGCGGCAAATGCGACGGCGACGGTGATAAGATGCTTCATGTTTCTTAGTCCTTTCTAAAATTCCAGATTGGTCGTTGGTGAGTAGGGATGCTCTCCGCTCTTCCACCAAGGCTGCTCCATACGGTAAATGTGGGTCATCTTAGGCCCTGGTGGAAAAGCGGGACTATGGTTTATCTGCCCATGGCAGGCAGGTGAGCCCGGGGTTGTATTTTTGGTTCGAAGCCTGATTTCTAATTCTGACGAATCGAGCGTGTACTTTGTTCCGTCAGTTTTGCGGATACGATTTCGAAAACCAAGTTAGGTATTACAAATACGCTTCTTTTGCGCGGCGGTTCTGCCCGGTGAGGTAGCGCTTCTTGGCATTGTGTGGCTCCGGTCTTGCTGTGTGGACCGGAACATCGTCGAACTCAAAGAGGCGGGAACGCGCCGGCAGGAAGGCGTTGCAGGCTGCCGCTCTTTCCGCCGTCTCCCTGTCTTCAGCCCCGCCAATGAGCGTGAAATCAAACATGGAGTGGGCGGAGTTCTCGCAGCAGACGAGAAACGCGCCGTTGGTGTAGGACGTATCGCTGATAAGATATGCCTTATCCGCGCAGGAGACCATATCCCGCACAAGGTCGGAGGAGAGCTCGGAGTGAACGATGCGTCCACTCGTAAAGGATTGGACGGTAATGCTGCTCTTGTGAAGGATGGACATGACGACTCCCCTGTTCGGCAGGATTTGCCCGACTCTGCGGAAGTAGGTCTCCAGGCCGTCTTTCGTGATGCGGAACGTCTCTCCGGAGGCAGACATGCGCAGGCGGTAAGTCGCCTCATCGCCGACAGGCCCGCTCCTCTCGACGGGATACAGGCGTCCTTCCTCAAAGATGACGTCCCCTCCTTCGAAGATGGTCTTCGTGCAGGCGAAGAGAGCCTCTGGACAGGCCGGTTCCTGTTCTTCATCGTAGATGGTCCAGGAATGGCGCTCGGCATAGCGGAGCACAGTCGGGACATAGGCGTTGATGTAGAGCTCCGAGGTCCTGCTTACCGTGTTGGCCTTGACGTCCGTGTAGCAAAGCATGAGCCCAAAGCCGGTCGTGCGCTCCTTCCTGCGGCTGATGGTCGCAAAGCTGCAATCCCCCACGAGTTTGTTGAGCTCAAGCGGTCGGATATCGTAAAAGGTCGGGTTGCCGTCTCTGTCTCTGGAGAATGCTTTCAGCCCCTCCCGCTGTGTGGCAAGAGCGCGGATGGCTTTCTTGTCCGTGATGGGATACAGCACCAGGGAGAGATTGTCCTTGATGTTATCCCAGGTGGTGTTGATTGGCAGTCCGTTGTCGTCGGTAATGGTGTATTGGATAGCCTCGTGTGTAATATCGTCGGTCGTGACGCTGCAGGCGTAATACCGTCCTGCCGTTACGCAGCAAGGCCTGTCCTCGTTGTTTCCAAGGCGGTCACAGCTCCTGAAGCACAGGAGGAAACCGGTGGATTGCATGATACAGACCCCCCTCTATTAAATTTTGAAGATGATGGTACGAAGAGAGCGGAAAATACCCAAGTTGGATATCTCCGCTCTTCGTTGTTTCACTGCTTATGATTCTTAGAACGATGGAGACGCGCCTGAACGAATCTCCCCTTCTGTGTGGCGCAGGAGATGATGGTGTACATACCCATCGAGCCGGTCTTCGGCTGCTTCCAGACGGGGATGATGTTCGTCTGCGCCTGATAGGGCTTTCCTTTCTTGGTATAGCGGATGACCGCGGTGCCGAGGAACGGAATTTTGCCCTTCTGGAAATACTGTACGGTGCCGACTGTGATGTACTGCGTGCCGTTTTTCAGCATTGCCCGGTAGGAGGCGCAGAAGACGGACGCGGTGATAACGAGGACGGCGAGCAATACGAGAAGTACGATTTGATAGACCTGCATTTGTGTTTCCTCCCCTTTAGAACATACCCTGATACTGGATTCTCTTGGCTGTCTTGATGACCTTGAAGTCAGACTCGCGTGTGATAAGGTCATCACGCTTCTGCCCTTCGGCGAACGAGACGCCCACTGCCGTATCGCCGCGCAGCTCAACGGCATCAAATGCCTTGAGGAGCGCATCCCGGTACAGCGTCGTGCTGACCGCGTAGGTATAGGGCATGGGGATGGCATTGGTGCGACCGGCATTGCCGAGAAGATAGATGCCCGGCCAGCAGGGATTTGCCGCAAAGTCGAGCGCGTAGCTCTCATAGGCATAGCGTGCAGGGTCGAACCAGGAGCGGCTGGCAAGGAAGCTCGGGTTAAGAGAGCAATCCTCCACCGCTGCGAGCCTTGTCGTGAACGTCGCGCCGAACAAATCGGCTTTGTTGATTTGCATGATGAGTGTCGTCATCAAGGCGTGGAACGCTTCGGAGAAGAGAAACTTCTTGGCCTCGCCCTCATTGCGGACACAGTCCGGAAGTGCGACATAGACGCTGCTCTCCTTCGTCTCGATTTCCCTTGGGATAAGCACGCTGTCCCGCTTCGGGGCAGGAATCTTGCTGAGCATGTACAGCGGCTGGATGCGCGGCAGCACATAGGCGGCTGTCAGATAAAAGAGAGGGCACTCTTCTGCGTTCAGGAGTTCCACTCCGGGAATGTCCGAGACGTATCCGAGTGAGAGAATGAGGTTCAGTCCGTTCCGGCTGGAGCGAAAGGGTCTGAAGGTGAGGTCATGGTCGATATAATAGGGGTTTGCGAACATAAAAGCTGCTCCTTTCCGATGATGGCGCGCATACGACTAAGGAAGAATTATCCAAGTTGGATATTTCCGAGCAATCGAAGCTGCAATACTGACGAAAGGGATACCGACGTCAGCACTACGACCGTTATTGCAGCAAATGCAATAAATGCAGCAAATGCGCGAAAACAGAATGCAGTGCGCCAAAAATCCGCTCTTCATTCTTATTTTGTCGCTATTATACCATTATCGGTACAATACTGCAACCGGAGCATGCAAATTTTTCGATTGGTTTCGACGAAATTATCGCAAAAACCTTTCATCGGTGAAGATAGGGTCGCGGAAAATGTCGAGTTTGCTCGTAAAAGTAAAGACATCCGTATACTTGATGGCGTAGGTCGCCATGGCTTCCACGTCAGTTTTATCGAGCGAGTCATCTCTGACATCCGGATAGGCGACGTAGGGTGAGCTGCCGCCCCTGGCATAGATGTCATTGAGGACATTGGCGATTTTCGTCCGGTGTGCCGGCGTATAGAGCACATAGAGCCCCTCCCCTTCCGGGAGCCATGGCGCAACGACACGGTAGATACCTGGCCAGGGCGGAATGAGTTTCCCCTGCCACGAGCGGGCAGAGAGGATAGGGCGTTCCATCATAGCGAGGGCATATCGCTTAAGGTCGACGACCTCACCTTGCGCGAGGTACGGGTTCAGTGTCAGATACTCCGCCTGCGCCGGGACGGCGAGGAAACGGCTCTTTTGCGGGTAGCGATGGGTATTGACCTCCTGTACCGCAGCTTCGACGAGCGTTTCCGCCTCCTCTGATGCAAGAAAGAGATTTTTGTCCTCCTCCGACTGCACGGTATCCGGCAGCGGAAGGTGCACACCGGTATAGACGCTGATGCTATTACCGGCCAGGATGCTCTTTGCTCCGATGCGGGAGATATGCGGGTGCATGATAGAGGCAGTGAGCTGGTACTGGCCGTCAAAGCGAGTCACAGCAAAGCAGAGGTTGACACCGGGCTGCGAAGAGCGGGCCGGCAGGATAACGGGCTTTGCCGGGTCAGATAAGTCGATAAGAGACGTTCCATATGGGTTCATAGGGAGAAAGGCTCCTTTCTCAAAGGAATAAGGATAGCACAGGATAGCTCCTGGCTGCGCAGGGGTATCTGGCCGATGGGAAGCAGCGACGCCACACCGCCTTGTCCCAGGAAGAGCGGGTCGCGGAAACGTAAAACTGACGAAAGAACGCGTTGCCTTTCGTTGGTATTAGAAATACGGATTCGAACGCCAAATACCTGTGCTTAATTATCATAACTGAGATACCGGCACGGAGGAAAACGGCATTTCGGACTGACCGCTATGCCATGAGGGAATGTGTTCCCGCTCTTCTTGAGGACGCCTTCTGCATCCGCCAGAAACTTTCCCGGTATCCTGGGAAGACCGTATACCGGGTCCCGTGCAAAGAGAAACGGAAAGGTGTTCTACGATACGCTCTCTTCAGCCCCGTTACTCTTTCTGTAACTCATGCAGCCTATGGCAGAGACCTTGGCAGGGAGAAACGCAGAACAGAGACCGGAGCATCCGGCACCATCGAAGAGCGGAATCGCAGGAAGGGATAAGACTTCGCAGGATGGAATCTGAAAAGACTCCTCTCTTCCCTGCGACGTTCTATCCGAGAGGAACCCCGAAAGGAGACTGGGATAATACCAGAAAACAGACAGGGAAACTACCGGAGACCCGCCCGAGAGATATCCAACTTGGATATTTGGGTCTCATCCAGAAAGAGGTCGTAAACGAGACAAGAAACTGCTCGGAAACAGACACAGGAAGTATCACGGATATGACCATAGAACTGACTGGAGAAGAGGCACGAAACTATGACCGGCAGATACCGGAGAACTACCGCCCCACTGCCAGCCCGCTCTTTCCGGATACGCTTCTTCTACTCTCAAAGGAATGCTCCTGGCAGAAGACAGAGAAGAGCATGGAAGATATGCGGAAGGGCCAAAGGACGTCACCTGGCTGAGTCGGATGGCAGAGGCATTGGAAAGAGCGGGAAACTCGCACGGTAAATGACCGAGAAGTGAGATGAGACGAATCAAAGAGCAGGCTCAAGGCAATCCGTAAAACTGACGAACGAAGTGCTGTTCTATCGTTGGTTTTAGAAAGTGCTTGTGAGCACATCCCGCTCTTCCTGAAGGCCCATCCTCTCTCAGGAGAACACCCACTGCTGCAACCAAGAGAAGCTCCATACGAAGCAGGGATGGTAAGGGCAACAGTACGTTCCTGCCTGCGAAGAGGCGCAAGAAGCGGATACCCCGCTCTTCTGATATAGCCCCGCGCACTTACCAGGAGATAGGTGCTGGGAGATACAGGGGACCGTCCCCAAATGTCACTGGAAACTCGCCCTGAAAGTGGTTCGGGAGAGGTTGAAGAAGAGCAGGAGAGTCTGAGATGAGTGCACACGAAGAGCGGCGTGCACAAGCATTTCGTAAAACTGACGAAACAGAACAATCTCTTATCGTTGGTTCTACGATTTTGCTTGGTTCTATCCCGCTCTTTCCAGGTGTATCCCGCCCCACCGCGCGCAAACCAATACCACTCATGCGCCTCCGGCGAGGAAAACAGGGCAAAAGCGAAGAGCGCTCCTGCCCGCGGGCGGAAACTCGCGCATCGCCCGCTCTTCCGTGCAAATCCGTGACCCTTCTGCACGAGCCTTCCGCTCGAAACCTCTCCTCGAAGCAGTCCCCTGCCCTGCCTGCCATCCCCTGCGGGCCTGCCCAGCTACATCAGTCATAACGACACAGTCTATATGAGAGATACTATCTCCCAAGTACCGCACGCATTACGCATAGACGCGTCTCCCGTATAAAAGCAATGTCTATATAGGGGAAGAATTCTGATAGACGGAGCAGCACTCCTACCGCATGAAACACGAGCTTCTATCCACCCCACATCTTTCGCACTCTGCCTCTACACTATAAGAAGCATATATGGAGAGAGCACAGCAGTGGTCTCGGAAATAGGTACGCCTGATGAAGAGCAGGAGCAATAGGTCCCTGTCTCACAGAGAGGGTATGGGGCTATATAAGGGGAAGAGCATGTAGAGTACGGATAGAGAGACAGCCTAAGGTCTTCCCTCTCGACTATTCATCTTTTGGGCTGAGGATGATTTGGATTCGAATGGCGAAGAGCGGGATTATAGAAGGGAGAGATTAGAAGAGCGGAGAACGTCAGTTTTACGGAATGTAATGGCGTCAGTTTTACGAAACCGCTCCGTTGGTTTTACGTCCTTGCTCTTGCTGGTTTTACGCGTTTGTTTGTGCTCAGTTATGGATTTTGTCTTCGCGGACGTATGTGAGCTGCGGGAGTTTTGAGTCAGGAGGCAGGAACGAATGCGCTTGAGAGAAGTAGTCCTTCATGCGCTCCAGAGCAAAGATATCTGGGATATCGACTTGATGGATTCCATCCCAATTGTTCTTGTCCTTATCTTCGAAAGTGAGCCGTCCAATCTTTTCGTTGAGAGAGATGGTGTCTAACTCATCGAACGATTTGATGATAAAGCGGGCCATACCGGCTTGACGTCCAGCCGCGGAGCAGTCTTCCTGTACGATAATAAGGCGCGTAGTTGTGATAACGACCGTGATGATACTGCACGGGTATTCCAGAAGAAGCTCCTGATTCTCCAGCCGGTGACGGTGGGTCTCGGGGCCAATCAGCGGGAGAATGACCGTCTCCCCTTCTTCGAGGATGTTCTCTACGGCGGTGAAAATGCGAAGCGCGTCGTATAGAAAGTAGGTGGTATCTTTTCCGGATTCTGTAATGAACCCGAGGTCTCTTGCCTTATCGTACATCTCAACAGCCGTAGTCAGCGGATAGAGAGGGGCTCCTGTCGGCTCTACGAGCTTCGGCAGTCTGGTGTTTGGGCAGTTGCAGAGCCTCTTGTCAATACGAGGTTCTCCGTATGGGCCAAGATACGATTCGCTCGACATATAGCCGTACTTTTCCAGTTGCGTGAGGGCCTCTTCGATGCTGTTGACCGTGTTCGGATTGAAAACGCTGCGCAGCTTGTTCATCGTCTTTTCTCTGTTGGCATTGCCGCCGCAGACAAGGCACATGATGATTTTTGCCATATTGGAAAGGCTCTTGTCCCAGAAAAACAGAGGGAGGTAATCGTAATTTTGCGCCTTGCTTTTCTTTCTGGCCGAACGATTTCTGAAAATGCGTGAGAAGAATGACATATGTGTTTACTCATCCTTTCCATGAAGGTGGAGCTGGGACGGATAAGACCTACCCGCCCCAGCCATGATACTGTTCGTTGCGAAAGATGCTCACATGGAGCTTTCGACGTGGGTGATGAGACCGTACAGGCGGCGGTGCTCGGTGTCCTGCACAGTGATACGGACGAAGACCTTTGCTCCCTGCTGCGGAGGAATCGAGCCGTTCGGGAACGGGCATGCGCACTGAACACCGTCCTGGAACTTAACGAAGACAGTTGCGGTACGATTCGGGTGGACCTCATCAGGCAGAGAGAGATATATGATTTCGCCGACATACACGCCGTTGGGCTGATAGAGAATCATGCCGGCGATACGCGGGTCGGGCATTGCGAGCTTTGCCGAAGCGTTGAAGTGAACGGCGTAGTCATTCTCTTCGTCGCGCTTGATGTTAGTGATGGTGACCGTGATGGGAGACCCGGGGCTGAAGTGCTGCTTGCAGTCCTGAATGAGGGTATACGAGAGCTCGCGCGCAGGGATGAACGTCTCGACGCCGAAAATCTCGATGAGGATGCCGCCGCGGATGACAGAGACGATTCTCGCCTGTGCCTTGTCGCCTTCGCGAATGAGGGGCTGACCATCCTTCTGCGTGCCGTACCAGAAGCGAATGCGCTTACGGCGCAGAGCTTCGACGCGGTCGCCGCCGACGAAGAGAGCCGTTTCCAGAGAGCCGTCTTCCGGCAGATTGGTGATGATGAAATCGACTTCAGCGCCGATGCGAGCTTCGAGGTAAGTCTTGATAGTCTCATCGAGAGTCTTCACCGAGCCGTTGTCTGTGAATCTCTTCCACATGGCTTCGAGGTCGGTGTCGGTGAACTTTTCAATCGGGATGAAAACCTGATACGGAGGGTAGAGGACGGTCACGAAGTAGTGAAGATTGTTGCTCTTCTCAGCCTCGCGGTCGAACATGGTACGAACGCCCTTGATGGTTCCGGTGAGGATGCGCTTGCGGAGGTACGACTGATAAAAGTCGACCATCGCCTGACGGCGGGCAATCGTTTCAGCATCTTCGACGATACCCATGCTGGTAGCTGCGTGAATGGTTCCCTCTGCGCGATTGTTGAAGCGACCGGGGCGGGCATCCGGTCCAACGGGGAGATTGGTGTTCATTGCCATGGCCTTGAGCTCGTCAAGGGTCTCCGGTTCCTTTGCGGGGGCAATGGGGTCCTGAATAACGAGACTGGAGTCTTCCGAGAGAGTCGTTTCCTTTTTAACGGCACGACGATTGTTGGTAGTAGCCATGATTGGTTCCTCCTATCAAAAATGTTCTTTTTGGTTAATACTTTGAGTGATGAGAAATAGAAAATGTTGTGGATAACTGTCGATAAAGGTCCTGGCTGAGCGGTGGAGGTTTCGCTCGAATGAAAAGCGTTGCCTCTATCGTCCAGCCAAGTTTTAGAAGTCACGTGTAAGATTTTGAGATGATTTACTTGCGTTGCTTTTTGGTTGTTCTATCCTGCGTTTCCCTTTCGGGACTTCAGCCACGTCAGCCAAATCGTCTACGTCCGGTTCGTCAGGTTGGGTATCTTCTTGAAGAACCTCATCTGACGGCTCCGGCTGCTGCGGGGCGTACTTTGGCTTGTAGCCTTGGCTGCCATCGGCGACTCCTTCGACTTCACTGCCAGTCGACTTTCTTTCTGAGTATTGGTCTTTGATAGTCCACGCCGGGCAATGCTCATACATGTTGACCGTTTTAAGTTCATCCACGTTGACCAGTTCCGGGTAACCAAATTTTTCAACAGCAAATACATCCGAACCTGCAATCATTACGAGGTTCTTCTGCTGCTGGCCCGCGAGCTTGATGACCTCTACCGGCTGGAGAACTTGTCGCTCTCCTGCCGAGTAAGAATGAGACACGCTGGATGGGACGTTGCCAATGTCAATCATTGGTTTGTCGACTCGCAAGTTTTCAAGTGCGGTGGTCATCGTACCTGTTCGTTTAGACAGGTATTCTGCGGTTCCCATATCGTTGCCGCATGACAGGCACATGAATGTGTAACAGCAGCCAATCAGCGTCTCCCACAATCCATCCGGATAATTTTGCTGCAACTGTGCGAGCGTCTGGAAAATCATATAAATGTTGATTCTCGCCGAACGGACCGTTGCCAGTTTCTTATCGAAGTCCGGTAACTTACCGATGGCGATAAATTCATCCATGATGACATTGACGGGAACAGGGAGCTGTCCGGAAGGCTGCTGTCTGGAATACTCAACGAGCTTTGAAAACAGGCACGTGAAGAAAAGGCTCGAAATGAACTTAAACGTGTCATTCATATCGGAGATGATGACGTAGTAGATGCACTTCGATTTGCCGGGCTGGATAAGGTCGATATCTTTTGTGCCGGTGATGTTCTTGATGACTTCGTCCTGCAGCGTCTGAAGGCGAACACCAAGTCCGAGTTTTAGGTTCCCTTTCATATTGGGAGACGCTGTGGAGTAGAGTTTCCACGGTCCCTTGAATGGTTTGTTTGCTTCTGGGTCTCCAAGAGGATTACCGTCTGCGTCGGTCGGGCCGCCAAGCAGACTCTCCAGCATTTCGTCCGAGTATGTGAGCAATTCATATACAGAGCCGAGAGTTTTTGGTTTGCCTGTTGCTTTGAAACTGTCGGAAGTAAGAACGTAAAGTATCAATGCAGTCAACAGGTTCTTTTCTCCGTTGGAATAAACTTCATCGCCTTTGGCTCCCGGATTCGATGTGTTGCTGATGATAATGTTTGCGAAGTTCTGCGCTTCAATGTTGAGCTGGCTGCCATCAATCTCTCCAAGAGCGTCCCACGAGTCACTTCCCTGTGGATAAGCAAGGTTGAAAATCTTGACGGTATAGCCGTGCTCTTCTGCGTAGACGGAAGTATCGCTGTAGAGCTCTCCCTTCGGGTCAGTGACAATTACGGACTCACCACTTTTGATTGCCTGGAAGATTGCCGGTCGTGAGAAACAATAAGATTTACCACTACCCGGAACACCAATAATCATCATGTGGCGGTTTCCGTTCGTTGCAAGCTTTTCTCGGATAGGAACACGCTGGCCCGAACTGTTTGTTGTCAGTGCGAGCTGTCCAAGTGAGTTGTACTTGTAATGCTTCCCATCCAGCGGAATACTCACGATAAGGTCTTCCCCTCTTGCACCTGCTTTACTGAACTTGCCAAGTATGATTCCATTTGTCCTATCGAGTGGCTCGACTTCGCAGAAAATATCTTTGATATTCTCCGGTCTCATCAGAGAAGACGTTCCGAAAGTTCCGCTGTTGTCGATTTTGAATCCGCGGTCATCGTCTTCGGTGTTGAAACGGTGTTTGTCTTTCCATCTCGTGTACAGCCATAAGCCAAGAGCCGCGTAAATAAGGAGAACACATATCAGCCCATGGAATCCGACTGTGAACAATGCGAACAAACATTTATGCGGGAGAAAGATGCTCAGCCCGAGCTTTTCACCCATGATGGATTTTGGAGAAGAGAGCTGAGAGAGAAGCCCGCCAAGGTACAACGTGATAAAAACAAAGCCGCCGATGATGAAAGAAACTTTGCCCTGATATTTCATCAGGAATTTCTTCATCCACGGTGGCTGCTGGCGAGGCTTATTCTGTTTTTGCGACATAGTATGTATTTCACTCCCCTTTCAGAAAGTTTTGGATTGCGCTTTTGGAATATTGTCTTATGCGAATTGGCTTTACGTTGAAGTAGCGAGTCACGAAATCAGCTTGTCCATCCCAGCAGACAATGCCGACATCTCCGCGCTCCCATTTCATATCAGGGAATTTTGATTTCACATAAGCGAGCTTTGTCACGTTGCATGACAGGAACTCAAAGCAAAGCAGCCCGTTGATAAAGGCATCTGCGGTATAGCCCGCGGGGACAGCTTCTTGCTCCGCTTTTGTAAAGAGCAAGTCTTTGATTTCCGTTCTTGTGTATGTGCTGATAAGCTGCAGCGACAGGATACCGTCTTCAGAGATGGGGATGTACCGCGTTGAGCGATTCGTCAGTCCGATGTTTTTGATGGTGTCGCCCATCATTTTCATCGTTGACTTGCCGCCGATGCAGTTTTCCATCACGGAGAGCATTACATCATCCCCTCGGCACATGACGATGGAATCGTAAATGGAAACGCCGGGCGGGAGATATTGATTGTAAAGCTCTGCGGACCACACTCGTGCGAGCATCGCAGTTTCATTCTCAACGGCTGTGGAAATCTTAATGGAAGAATCCACGGTGTTATAGACAAGTGCGGTCGTTCCCTGTGAGAACAGGACACCACTTGCCCGAGACAGGTGCGAACGTGATACCTTTTGCCCCGTCTGGTATTTGATTTCTTTTCCCATGTAGAATGTCGGCTGGTCTTCGATGTTCATTTTCGCGGCAGCGTTTTGCCGAATGTCTATCAGCGATGGTTTCTGCGGCCCAATGTCAATTCCGGCCATCAGCATGCTTGCTTGGGCTCCTGCTGTTTTAATCATCAGTTCCTTATGCCGTTGCGAGTGACCTGCTTGGCCGTCGTTTGTCATTTTCATGTAGAACTCGTACAGCGGGGTATCATTCTCTCTCAGGTAGTTTAGTCCGTTCTTTGTCAGCCTTAGAATCTTGGCATCGTTTCTCATATAAGCGATGAGACCATTGTCAATCATTTTGCTTACCATGTTGCTCACGTATTTGTAAGACGGACTGAGCACATTGAGGTCTTCTCTTTCGGCTGCTGATGAGCATGCAATAACATAGAGGATATCTCTGCACAATTGGTTTAGCTTAATCTTATTTTGGGTCATCATTTGGTACACAGCTCCTACACCTTGTCCGTTTCCACCATCACCTTTGGCCTTGAAAAGCCCAGAAAATAAGGGTTTGACGGATTTCGGATGATGTGGAAAAATTGCGCCGTGAGTCGGTCAGAAATTCCACAAAAAATTGGACCTGAAACTTGCCTCGAAAATCAAAGAAAATCGCGCGAAAATTGGAGGTCTGTTCTTTGCAAAATCCACTGCTTTGCACGTGATTTTTGAATGACGACGAATTCCGAATAATCTCGCGAATCAGGCTGCGAAAGATACAGATTGCTGCAGTAACAGGAAGCGTCATCAAAGCAAATGAAGGGCAAAACAGAATCTAAAATCGACTTGATAGCGAGATTGTCGTTATCAAAATACGGCTGTTTGTGAGGGTCAGTTTCGTCAAAATGGTGGATAAAAAAGACGTAGGCGTCTTCGATTTTTCTGAAGTTTTGCGGCATGTTTGCCACGATTTTTTTCTGCAAATCAACACAGAAAATTTCAAAAAAGCGATTTGCTGCCGCCCTTGATTTTGTCATTGGCGGCGTCAAAAAAACGCACCGAATGGCACCGCTATCTTCAAAATCGACCATCGTTTGCATATTGATTGGAAGCGCAGGCGTTGTCGTCTGCGCTTCTTCGTATGGCTCATAAGGGGACGATTCGTGACCGCATTCGTTGATAATCGTAAGTGCTTTTGCCATGTGATTCATTGCTTCCATAGACTTTGCCATTCCCCGCTCGATTGCGTTTTCTGCAAGACTGCGGTCTCCCGACGCACAGGTGTTTATGGCGTATTGTGCGGATTCGGCAGCCTGCTTTGCTGATTTTTTTGCGGTATCCAGCTCAACTTGGAGAGCCTCATTCAACGGTTATCACCTCGCTTATACGAATTAGAGAAGAGGCCAAACATAACGCATGGTCTCTTCTCTCCTCTTTAGTTCTGCGGCACAGAGAACAAAATGGACGGGGTCTCGCAGCCTTCTGCGTATTCAACGACACCGTAAAGGCTCTTTGTGTGAAGCTTATAAGGTGCTCCTTCAAGGAGCTCCTTGCTCTTGAACATAATGAAATTTCTCTCTTCGACCTGGGCTACGCTCTTACTTGTCGAGAGCATGTGCGCCATGTAAAGCTCAAGGTTTGCAGCCATGCCCATCTCGAAAACTCCATCGTCTTTGCAGCAGATAATGTGATAGATTCGGTTGTTTTTGATGTAAGAAATCTGCGCCGGCGGTGGCCCGATAATAACGCTTGCGATATCGACACCTTCCATATTTTCAAGGAAAGTCCAGAAGGCGTCGAGCCTCAAGCGGGCGTTTGCATCGAACGGGAGCAGCGGGTTTAAGGCGTAAAGTTTTTTGGAAATCCGAAAGACTTTTCTTGCCCGCAGCATCCGCGGAAGCAAGGACCTTGTACCGTAATCCTCGGGCAATTTTTTGTTTCGTTCGTAAGCGTATCGCTGACAAAAAGCGTTGATTGCAGCGCCTGAAAGCGGGCCGCAAACTTGCAGGCAATGGAGCACAGCGCCTTCGAGTTTGTCGACATTCCACTTCGGCGAAACGTACTCAAAATTCAACTGGGGGGTGGTTTCCATAGACGATGTCTCCCTTCTCTCCTGTGTTTTGGGCGCTCATATTGGCGTCGATTGGCGCTGCATTAGCAAGGTCTTCGTCTTGATTACCCATGTTTGACGGAGCGTACATATTGCTTTGAACAGCTTTAAAATTTGGCTCTGCTGCGTTGATTTGGCTGATAAAATCGTCATCCGGTTCTTCCACTCTCACGAGATGGTTTCTATCAAAAGAGGCTCGCGCTTCTCCCGGAACCGGTTCATTTACCTCGGCAGCTTGAAGCTGTTCCATAGCCCAGACGCCCATGCGAGCGTCTTCGTCGACTTTCTTTTCTTCTGCCGATTTTTGGACGACGAACTCGCTTCTTTCTACGTTTGTGGGAGGCGTGCCCGTATACTCGACGCCGCTTTCTCGCGACTGGTTTCGCGTGGGCTGACCCGTCAGGCGCTCTGCAAGCGAGCTCTGCTGCTGTTCTTTTTTGCGCTGGTTGACGATGTTTTTCAACTGCTCGGGGTCGGTGGTAATCAGTTCTTCCTCCAGTGCAGACGCACGAATGAAGACAGGGACCTTGTTGTTATTGGCGCAGATAAGGCCTTCGCCTCTATCAAAATTGATGATGCTTCTCAGCTCGCTTTTAGTAAGTTGAAGGACTTCTTGAACGCATTTTGCTTCCTGCGGTTCCATGCCGAGAACGATTTTGATTTTCGAGTTAGAAATGATGGCCTTGCCGTACTTGCCGTTTTCAAAGGCAAAAAGGTCGGAAATATCCTGCGTTGCGAAAATAGCAGAGCCGCCGTAGCCGCGAATGATTTTGAAAATGCGATAGACGAAATCTGCTGCACGGCTATCGCTGGAAGCACCAATCAACTGCCAACCTTCGTCGATAAAAACAGCCTTTCTCTCAATGCGGTTTTCTTTGATTTTTGACCACAGAAAGTCCATTACGATGAACATTCCGACGCCCTTCATCGTTCCTGTAAGGTCCTGCAAATCGAAAACAATGAACTTGTTGTTGAGGTTCACATTGGTCTGCTGGTTGAAGCTGGACGCACTGCCTGTGACGAATTTGCTTAAGATATTTGCTACGCGGCGGGTGTACTTGTTCTCAATGAGAACGTCGTACAGGTCACCGATGATAGGCATTTTTTTGAGCTGCTTCTTCCCCGTTCCGGGTACATAAATGCTGTCGTTGTCGTGCGTGATTTTGTAAAGATTGTAGGTCTTGATGATGGCTTCATCGACAAGCTGTTCTTCTTCATTTGTGATGTCCGGAATTAGAATATGGAAGAACGTCAAGAGCTGCGATGTCTTCTGGCTGAGCCAGGAATCGTTCTCTGAGGCATCCATTTCGTCAAGGTAATCGGCAATAGGGTTCATCGTAGGGCGAATGTCCATGATGTTGATACAGTTCTTAGAGCCCGGGGAAATGCGGATATAACTACCATCAATGTGGTAGCAGGCGCGCTGGAATTCGTGCGCTTTATCTGGCGCAATAATGAATGTCTGGATACCCATGATGCGCATTCTGAGCGCCATTGTAAGCTCTGTAAACGTCTTGCCTGAACCGGACGACCCAAGGATAGAGATATTACTGTTTCGATATAGCTTGGGGTTAAAAATGTCGAGGTTGACCAGGGAACGGTAGCGTCTATTGATTCCCATGACGATTCCGTTCTCATCACAAATCTCACAGCTTGCGAACGGATATGTGCTTGCCACGCCGAATGTCATTACATTCTGTGCTGCAAATTCCTGCAGTTCCTTTTCATAACAAAGGGCCGGCGTGACAATGCGGAAGGCACTTTCCAGGCGGAATTTAACCTGCTTAATAGAAAGACCTCTTGAGTAAAGCAGGTCGTAAAGCACTTCCATTTTCCGGTCAAGGCCTTCCTTTGTCGCTGCCGTGACCGTGATGAACGTGTACATGTAATAGAAATCTTCACCGTTGGCAAGACAGTCTTTGATAAACTTTGCACTCTGTACAGCGCCCTCGATGGTTTCAAAGTCCGTGTCCGTATCCTCTCTGCTGTTGACCTTGATTCGGTTCAATTTCAGCTTCAAAGCGACCTTATCTCTGATGTTTGCCTTGCTCTGGCGGCGCAGGATAATGTCAATATCGACGCCGTCGCTGGACTCAATGATGGATGAAAGCCAGCCACCATTTACAGCGGTCGGATACCCATTTCGCTGAACATAAAGGATGGTCTGGTACAGTCCATCGCAGATGAAATAATCGGGATTTGTAAAGTCGACGCCACGCGGAGCGATGTAATCTGGGATTGGGATATCGGGATATTCGTCGACTCCCTCGACAAGCCCTTTTTCTTTCATCACGTCGTCTGTAACGCGAAGAACACGGTCAGCAAGCTGCTCCGTGACGCAGGATTGACGATTGTAAAACTGATACAGAATCTCAGCCTGGAAGTATTCTTCGTTCTGCGGAGTCACAACTTCGTTGCCGCAGGCTGCAAGGTTACCTCGAATCTTGCGCGCCATCTCTTCCATTTCGATAGCGATATCATCAATCGTCTTCTCGCGCGAGCTGATGGTCTCGTACTCATAGATGATAAAAAAGCGTCTGGTAAGCGCTTCCTGTTCGCTCAAACGTTCAATAAAATCAATGTAGTTGTCCGCCAATTCTCTGCACTTCGGATGCGTTTCTTTCGCGGTCGCGGTCTTGACATTGTTCACGATTTCAAAGCTGTCAGCCTTTCTCGTGACAATCTTGAACTGCATTTTGATTGGCGCAACTCGAAGCCAGCCGGCAAAAAGATGGATGATGTTATCTTGTTCTTCATTGGAACGAAGAGCAAAGTTGATAGGAAGAACTTCGAGGATTTTGATGTACCGGTCATCTTCTGTAACAATCATTCCCTTGTAGATTTGCTTAATGGGGATGATGGACTGGACCTCACCTTTCGGAAATCTCTTGATTTCTTCCGCGCGCGTTACCCCAGTGCCGTCTGCTGGGTCTGATTTCTTTTCATATTTTTTAGCTGCTTTATCAATAGAATTCAGCAGCGCCTTTTTCTTCTTTTTCGCCATGACAATCTCCTAAATATGAGAAGACGAGGTGCCATCAGGCACTCTCGTCTTCTCCAAGTTCGAGTTTTCTTAATAGCATTTCTTTCATCGCGGAGTTTAAGAATTTGTTGTTTGAAGTCGTGGGACGCTTACGCTCGGTGCGCTTCGGCTCTGCCGCGCGGTTTGCTTGAGCGGCTCTTGTAGCAGCCTCCCATGCCGCATAGTCGCTTGCAAATTCCTTTTTGATATTTGCCGAATTTGCTGCAGCCGCAGCCTGCTGACCACCAGCACCATAACCATAGCGCGGAGGCTCTTGAGGAGCTCTCTGCTGGCGAGGAGGTCCCTTGGGCGGCTCTTTATGAGCCTGAGGTTTCTCTGCTTTCCTCGGCGCATTCTCGTGCTTTTTACGAGGCTTTTTCTCATGCGTTTTTTCTTTCTTTTCGGCCTTTGTCTTCTTTTTATCCGTGCGCGGAGACTCGGCTTCGAGAACGATTTCTTCGTCGCTTTCCGCGTCGGTGAAGCAGAGGTAGGAAAGGGTTCTTCTTCCCTTTCTATACCGGTAATAGGCGGCAAAAATCTGACTTAAACTCTCGCCGCCAATTCCGAATGCACACAAAATTAAAAGTGGGAGGATTGTGATAAGGCCGATACAGACGTTGACCTGCCACGATGGAAAACGCAGGAACTTCAACTCAAGGAAAGCAACGGGACCACAAATGACAGCCATCTCGATGGCATTTCTTGTTGAGAATCGACCGCCGAGGACGCCGCCGGCATCATCGTAGTTATCTGGAATATAATATACTTCTTGTTTTGCTTCTTCTTCGTAAGCCATGATACGGGCTCCTTTCCGTCTGCGCTATGCGGGTTGACGGACAACAATATAGCCGTCATATTTCGCAGAAATAATAGTTTCTGACGAAGAAGAAATCGTCATTTTATAGCCTACGACTTCCTCTTCTTCGTTTGTGATACAGGTAATTCCCCCTGCGTATATCGTGCCGTCTGTTCCCGTCATGGTAAATGCGTACTGTCCATCATCTGTAATGGATGCTTCCGAAAGCATTGCTCCAAAAGATGCCTTTCCATTGATATAAATGGTGTTGTTCTGGAAGATAAATGAGCCTTGTGAGCATGTCCACCCTCGGGTTGTCAGCATTGTGGCGACCGCTGTTGCAGCAAAAAGGTCATACTCAGATTGACTGATAGCTGGGCTGCCATCTTCATCCACCTGCGGTTCCGGCATTGGTCCGGGAACCATAGTAGAAGTGCCAACGGTCAATTTCATCGACAGGGACTCAACCTTATTTCCTTTCCCTGTGGTATAGTACAAGACATTTTTCTTGCCGTTTTCCGCCGTAAGGATAATCCATTTATTGTTCCTATCTATGCGATAACTGCCTGTGCCTGATATCGCTCCAGAAGCGCTGTATGTTCCATCTTCTGCAAGGGTAATTTCGTTATACTCCCCTTCTTCGGATGAATGCCATATCGTCTGGAGCTGCGATTCAAGCCGTTCCTTTTTAGCATCGGAGCCTTTGGAAAACAAAAGAACCATAACGATAAGAATAACAGGAAGCCCGATACAAATGATTTTGAATGGCGCGATGTTTTTCATTGAATGCGCCTCCTTTCTGCCTTTCTATGTCTGGAATCACTTATAGTTGGGCGTACAGTAACCGACGATATATGACGAAGACAGGCTGTAATGTTTGCTTCTTACGATATGCCGGTTACCACTGTTGCCTTCAATCGTAAAGACTTCTCCGTCATGCGCGGATGAAACGATACCTACATGGTCAACGACGCCATCCTGCGGGGGCCAGTCAAAAAAAATAAGATAGCCAGCTTTAGGGATGCCTGCATCGGCACGAAGGACCCATTGTCCTTTATCTTTGAAGTCCTTAATGAATCGGCTGCAGGAGACTTGCTTTGATGTAAATGCTCCCGTTTCATACTGCCCGGTTTGTCCTACGCACCATGAAACAAATGCGGCACACCACGCATCGTTCGAGCCGAGTCCAGTGTACTTTTGGTATTTTCCGCCGCTGTTACCAAGCTCTGCTTCTGCTACCATTACGATATCTGGGTAGCCATCTGTAGGACCGACCCAGTCGTAGTTGACTCCAATAGAGTCAGAGCCGTAATTATATCCAAAGCCCGCCGAACCACTGGAAAAGCCGATTGACTGCTGGATTTTCTGTGTGATGCTATCAGCGTTATCTTTCCAAAGTGTCTCGGAAAGCAGGCAGGCGGATTCGTAGATAACGTCGGCATAAACGGTGTATCCATCGTTTTCTTCGTCGAACAGGTCAGAAAAGATGTCGTCGATTTCCCATGCTGCTTGAATGATGTCCTGCGTTTCTGCCAAATAAATTTGAGGAATAATGTGTTCTTCAATGATGGGGTTGCCGTCGGCATCATAGCCGGCGATGACCTCATAGACATAGATGTTACCAGCCGCGTCTCTGACCCAGTCTGTTCCGTAAAGCGCGTTGCCGTTCGGATATTCCGCGTTTGGCTTGTCTAAAAGGGTTTTGCAGATTTTAATAAAATCGTCTGTAGATGTTGTCTCCTGATACTCTTCAAACATGAAGTCGTCAAGGGCATTACTGTTACAGGCGTTGTAGGCACTACAAAGTAAGACCATATCTTCGTCTGGCATCTTTTCAAGGGAATCCCCTTTCCACGGGTCGATTACATAGCCAGCCGGAACAGTTGCAAGAAGGTCGTCTTGAGCTTCTCTATACGCATCCTTTTGAACATCCTTGTAGAATGCGTTTCTATCGTCGTCGTAAACTTCTTTCAGAGAAGTTTCGAGCTCATCGTCGTTTTCAAACTCAAGGAAGTCACTTTTAGCGGAGAGTTCCTCGGGGTCACTTTGGTGAAGAAAAATGTTGCTTATGATAGAAGGTATCATCGAGACACAGGCGATGATAACAATAGCCGCAAAAATGTAGAGCGCAATTTTCACTTTCTGCAGAAGCACTACAGGGTTGTTAGAAACTGCGTCTACACCTTTTTTCAGCTTGCCGAAGGTTTTCTTTGCTGTTTTCGCAGCGTGCACCCCTTTATGCGCAGCATCACTTACTTTCCCTGCATCATCTTGAAGTGCTTCGTTTGCGTGGTCGTAGTCAGTAGCCATGATTTTACCGTCCTTCCTGGGCAAAGACGCAGAGAGATGGACCCTCGATATCCGGGGTTCCACCTCTCTGCACATCATCCGTTAATTCCGCTTCTTGCTCTTGTCGTTCTTTGCCTTTTCCTGGCTTGCCTGGTGAATACTGTTGCTCACATTCGCGTGCAGATTCTCGGATGCAGGGGCATTGCGGGAGAAGAACACGGGAGCTGCACCATTGGACTGAATACCTGCGGTGTGTGCCGCGGAGCCGCGAGACGTTACGCCGCCTTGTACCGCAGCATATCCCGGGGTTCCATTCTGTACAAATGCTGCATTGGGGTTCGGGATAGGTCCATTCCCCTTACTCACACCGAGGTCAACGACGGCATAATCAATGCCGTTGTTCGAGCGAATCGTCTGACTGACGCCGGCGGGAACAACATCCTTATTGACGGCGTACTCCAGCGCATTGGCCATAGCATATGTATGTCTGCCGTCTTTGGTATCAGCAGAGAACGTATGGATATCCTGCCCGTTGTTCCAGAGCTTGACATCGGAAAGCTTCGCATTGCCTTCGCTGAACGTGGCAAAGTTATCTTTCAAGCAGCGAGCTTGGTCGGCGGGAGTAGTTGCTCCATACCGCGGTTCGACGAAGCTGCCGTAACCAGTTGCTTCTTTCGCACGCGCATAGCCGGTGCAGTCAACTTCGTAGACGTCTCCATCGCTATGATACTGTCCAGCCGTAAACTGGTGACGTGCACTGCCACAGGCATCATTGGAGTATCCGCTGGCTGGCGCGATTTGTCGGGCTTCTTGAATCTCATTCGTCCGCGGGTCGCGTCTCTCGACATTGTAAATGCCGTTGTCCAGCTTGCTGATAGTGCAGGAATCACCGTATTTCTTCTGGACCGCCTCAGCAAGTCCAACATCCTGATTGGTGAGATTTGCTGCAAGGTTACGGCTGGCTGCAGAGTTATCAGCAGGAGCAAACGTCATAATGAAGTTGCTGCCATCCTTCGTTGTAAAGTGCTGTCCATGGGCATTATCCAGTGCGCCGTCAGTATTACTGCGAATAGTAGCAACAGCGCGTCCACGTCCATCCTGCACTTCCCCGGAGAAAGAACCGTCTGCATTTGCGCGGAAGCTATTCTTATCAGCTTTCGCAAGGATATCCGAAGCGGTGCGATTCTGCCCCTTCCCTGTTTGAACAGATGTATTGAACGCATCTGCGATACAACGACCGTTGACCTTTCCCAAATCGTTCTTGTTGATGGAGTTGGGATTTTTTGCAAAGTCCATAACCTGTTTTGCAGACAGCATGCCATTCTGCGGGACACGGGCTCCAGATACGCCGAGCTTGTTGGCCGCTTTGGAAAACGTATCGGATACCTTGTTAGCCGCTGCCTGCCCGGGCTTGGAGTGATAAGCTGCAGAACCCAGGTTGCGCATACCTTGAATCGCGCGTCCGGCTCCCAGCGCAGAAGCAACAAGTGCAGCTCCCATTCCACGGCCCGTTTGCGCGGCATTAAGACCGAGCGTGCTCATATACGCGTCGACTCTCTGCCCAACGTACAGAATGCCAAAGAGAATCAGGACCCAAACAATCATCATTCCGGTCGTTTCTCCTCCGTTAATCCCTGACATGGCTGCCATGGTCTCATTGAATCTGGAGAAACCGTAGATGAACATTTTGAAGAAAAAGACATTACATATCATCAGGAACAGTTGACAACCAACCATTTTGACCCACGCGCCAAAAATGTTTCGCGTAGATTTGCTCCCTGCAAATGCAAATGCCATGGGTGACGTGTAGTAAAGCACACCGAGGAGTACATATCGTTCAACCACCTCCACAATGTAGAGGAAGAACTGGTAGGCAAGCCACAGCACCAGCAAAAGAATGATGATGAGCTGGCCCAACGACTCGACTTTTGATATGGGACTTATCAGGTCGACCGCGACACCACCTCCGGTGTTTGGGACGTTAGCTCCAAAGCCAGAAGCGAAATCTGTGACCAGTCCGCTAAAAAGGCTGCCCATCGTTGCCTGCTCACCAAGATTCAAGATGTAGGAGTAAAACGTCGCTGCAATTCTTTCGGCGACTCTGATAAAATCTGTGCTCCAGAAGATGAACACGCCTGCGAAAAATGTCCCCGCAACGAGTGATAACGGCGATTCAGCTCCTTGTGGCGTCAGCATGATTTTCACCAGTTGCCATACGAAGTTAGTGAAAAGCAAAACCAATGCCATAATTCGGAAGAGCCCGAGCAGGTCCCCGAAAGACGAAAACATGATATCGAAGATGGATGACCCACCACCAATATCCGGTTGCAATAATGTGACGACTCCGCCACCTATCATGTCTGCAGCATCAGCAATCATACTGATAAATGCAGACAGCAAGCCGCGGAGCAAATATTGCAATCCAAGGCCTGCCGCAGTTCCGGCTGCTGCACCCATATGCTATCGTCACTCCTTTCTGTTCTTTGTAGCTTTTTCAACGCGAATTTCTTTTGCGCGTTTTACGATATCTGGAATAGATTGATTCCAGAACTGCTGCGCTTCGTTCGGCGATTGCTCGACGAAAGCCGTTGCCTCACTGCCCATGTTTTCCTCTCCAACATGAGGCTTTGCGACAATAGCGCCTTCTTTAATGCTGTTTTCCTTGCAGGCAAAATACGGAGCGCCATTGCCGGCAACAACTTGTTGTACATCCTTAATAAGAGGCTGCCCATCTGCGCCGTTGGCAACAACATATTTTGCCGCTGGGAAGAACGCGTAGCGCTCCCCCTCCTTTTGGAAGTGAAGAACGTCGCTCGCGGACGGCCCACTTACGACAAAGCCCTGAGACATGGCCGTTGGGAAATTGTACTGCGTCCAATTCGCACGGTCCGCTGTCGAAGCTGGGCCTGTTCCTGGAATTTGACGATTGTACTCGCACTCCGTGACCATCTTTCCGCCACTATCGAGAGGCACCTTGATTTGACTGTGATAGTAGTCCATATTCCCATAGTGCTCGACGGAGGTCGGTACGGTCGACGGAGACTGGAATTGCGAGGTCGGAGCCCACTGGTGAATGGTTGCTGTGCGACCGTCATTTTCAACGACCGTAGATTGATAGACTCCTGTCGGTGTTCCGTATTTGCTGCCGTCGGAAGGCGGATTATTGATAGATGCGATTGCAGCTCCGCCATATTGCTGAGCGATTTCTTTCCTTGCGATTGGGTTATACGTGTTGAATTCTCGTGCTTTGGGTCCGTAGGCAATCGCGCGATACTCGGTATCTCCAATCGTGACATCCCGTCCAGCCGGCATTGGCTGCCCATTGAACAGTTCTTTCGGGACCATAGTGACACCAACGAAAGAACCATCTTTGCCTCGGTGACTTTCCATCGAGATAGAGTTGTTCTGAATCGTACAACTCTCCGGATTCATAAAGTTCTTATAGATTTGAGGAATCCCTCTTGCCTCTGCAATCACAGTTTTTCCAAGCTCCCGACGCTGTTCCGTCGTAAGTGCTGTCGCATTTTTGGTAAGAGAAACATCATTTGCAGCCATGGTCTTGACTGTTTCATTGATGGAACTGACCGTCGGCATGGTGCGACCGTCGGCAGTCGTTCTAAAGTTTATCGAATCTGCTGCAACTGCCTTATCCCCGCGTGCAGTCTCCGCTTTAACCTGCTGGGAGGACTTGAACTTTCTTACAGCAGCAGCTACGAGGCCATTGCTTCGTCTGGGAGTCTCTCCACGGACAAAGCGCTCGATAATTCCGGTATCGAGCACATCGGCGACAAACGCTGTCATCATGTCTTCCCCGGATTCTGCCGTGCTGATGCCGAGTGTATTGAGGTAACTATCGACCTTTCCTCCGATATAGAGGATAGCGTACAGGAGGACTCCCCACATCACAACAAGGGAGACTTTTCCCATGCTGCCAGCCCCCACCATGGTCGAAAACTGTGCGGTGAGAGAACTGAATGACATGAGTCCCCTGAAGAATACGGCGATAAAGATGGCATTTGTCATCATCAAGAAGAATTGAGACCCTACCATCTTGACCCACTTGGAAAAAGAGGTTGATGATGACTTAGAAACAAGAAACGTGAACGAAATCGGTGACATTATAATAAGGAGTCCAAGAATAACGTATCTCTGACCAATTTCGAAGACGAATCCTATAAATCTCGTTGTAATCATGAGGAAAACAAAGAAAAGGATAACACTCGCCAAAAGTGTCGTCCCTTGTGTTGGCTCTAAAAACACATTGTCTTCTTTCATGAAGTCGCTGAGCGTGTCAGCGAGATTTAATGCCGAAAAATCTATATCGACCTGGCCCCATGTCAATAGGAAATTGTAAATAGGAGCACACAGCTTGGTTTCTATGAAGATGACAATACTCGGACCAGCGTAAATCAGAATAGAGCAAACTACTGTCATCACGACCACGCGGACTGGGCTGTCAACCCCTCTGCTTTCCAATGACGTCATAGAGCGAATGATGGCAGAAAAGGTAAACAACGCAAGCAAGCAAAACGCAATGACACGCGTTATGTCCATCCATACATCCAGGCCGCCAACCGTAATTTCAAAAAAAGATTGGCCTGTACCGATGTCCATTAGGAACATGGAAGGGATACTCGTTCCGAGCAGTCCCATTATCTCGCATAGTGCCGTTGTCAAAGCAGAAAAAAACCCTATCAGCAGCGTAAGCACCGGTGCAATCGCAAATTCAACGACTGCCTCGGATACCGACGCAAAGATGTCCATAAACTTTGCAAAGCCATCCGCGAGAAAGCTTATAAATTTTTTGAACCAGCCCATTTAGGGAGAACTCACTGTAGCGGCGCGCGCTCGCTGGCAAACCGCGCGCGTTCCGTGTCAAATATAACGCCTGCATAACATTCTGCATAAAAAGCGAAGGGCGGCCGCGTTTTGCGGTCGCCCTTCTTGTCGTCTTATTCCACGATCAGTTCCCCAGCGATCAGCTGCTGCGTCGTGTGCATCTGATTGATCAGGTCCTCGGCAGCTCCCTGGATCATGGCGTTGATGTCCAGCTTCGCCGCCTCCAGCAGCTGCACGGTAGGCTCCGCCAGCTTCTTTCTGGTCATGCGCAAAAGATCGGCTTTCAGTGTCCTGATCTGGTCCTCGGTCAGCTTGCCGTCAGCTGCCGCCGCCTTCATCGCTTCGACGGTAGTCTGCTGCAATTCGCCGACCGTTGTCTGTGCTGCCTGCGTCACCTGGCCGATAGCGGCCTTGATGTTTGCCAGCTTGTTGTTCTGTCCGATCTTGGCGGTCGCCCACGCGCCTGCCAGGCCGATGGCCGCGATGGCAGCCTTCGCCAGAATGTCCAAGCCGACGTTCACCAGCTCCAGAACGATGGGGTCGGTGGTGCCCGTTTCGGTGGTCTGTGCGCACGCTGCAAGCGCCACACAGAGCGTCACCAGCATGGTCAAAATGAGCATCGCTTTCAGGGCCTTTTTGGTGGTGTTTTTCATGGTGTTTTTCCTCCTTAATTTTACCGCCTGAATGGCGGGGTTTTATGATCACTTTTCGGGGGTGTTTGCGTCGTGGTAAAGCGACGCAATAATCACAGCTTTCAGCGTCTCGTGGCGCAGATTCAGATCAGTGGGGTTGACGTCCGCAGGGGTGCCGCCGTTGACGGCTCCGGCGTCCAGCAGCGCCTTCGCCTGCTCCTGCCAGTAGGCGGGCACGTCTTTCAGGTCCGCATAGGTGGGGTTGTCTTCTGCGATCACTTCGCGGATCAGCTGTTTCAGTTCGGCCTTGGTCATGCTGTCGATGTTCTCCTTTCCGTAGTCGGGGGCCGCATAGCCCACAATGTAGGTGTCGTTCAGATCGTACTGGCGACGCTTCACGGCGTTGCTGGTATTGCCTTCGATGGTGTGCAAAACACCGTCTTTCGCATACTCCACCAGGCCCGTGTGGGTGCTTTCTGCGGTGGATTTCTTATCCTTGAAGAAGACGATGTCAGCAGGCAGCGGGGTGTATGTGCCGCCGCAGGCCGCCGAAGGATGGAAGACGCCCTGCGCCTTAAAGAAGGCCATGCCGGTGCTGCATCCGCAGTAGGGCTTCACAATGTCGCGGGCGATGCCTGCCAGATAGTTGGTGACGTAACTTACCCACATAGCGCACCACGCCGCATCAAGCGGCAGGCTCCCTGTTTTCAGGACCTCCGTGTTGTACCACCGGATATACTTGTCGTCGCCGGTCGGCTCGCACACGCCCAGCTCGCCGATGGCCTTCTGGACGATCTTCTTGCGGGTGTCGTTCACATCATGCGTTTTCGTTGGCTGTGCGGGCTTCTCCGGCTCCTGTGCGGGTTGCGCGGTCTCCTTGTACCCATTCAGCCCTGCACGCTTGATAATGGCCGCATAGTCCTTGTAGGCGCCGTCCAGATCGACGCGCCCATTGATGCCCGCCACGCTGCCAGAGCTGCTGCGCTGCCACATGCCGAAGCTGTAGGCCGTCGTCGGCTGGCTGGTCCACTGTGCCAGCCACAGATCGAAGCCTTTCAGATTGCCCATGTTCAGCATGTTCTTGCACCAGTTGGTGTTGCAGTAGAACGACGCATAATAGCCCGCGGCTTCAATGGTTGTGCAGAAGGCCGTCACCATAGCGGTCAGCACATCGCGCCCCAGCCCAGCCTGTTTGTCGTCCTCCAGATCGTAGGCGATGGGGTACAGGATGCGGCCCTTATACGGGGCGATCTGCTTCACTACCCACGCTGCCTCCTTGGCGGCCGCCTGGGCGCTTTTTGCGTAGCTGTAGAAGTAGATGCCTCCCTTCACGCCCGCAGCCAGT
>ERZ779729.547-NODE-547-length-35885-cov-10.423556_pt1 | contig 35885 bp, 31 predicted proteins | sample MGYA00511072_ERZ779729 | MGnify/ENA primary metagenome ERZ779729 (study PRJEB29588, sample SAMEA2156675) | human gut metagenome | biome: human gut; feature: human-associated habitat; material: faeces | place: Denmark | collected 2008/2010 ...
GCTTCTGCTGCTGCCGGAACTCCTGGGCGGTCATGGTCCGGTAAAAGGGCTTTTCCTCCTGCCGGGCGGGCTGTTCCGCCCGGTTCAGGGCGTCCATGACGGTATAGTACACCGCGTCAAAGGCGGTTTTGTCGGATACGAATTTCACCACGGTCTTGGCCGGGTGCACGTTCACGTCCACCCGGTCCTCCGGCAGGGTCAGATGCAGCACGCAGCCGGGGAACTTCCCCTTCAGCAGGCGGTTGCGGTACGCCTCCTCCAGGGCCGCCGACAGCAGCTGGCTTTTCACGAACCGGCCGTTGACGAAGAACAGCTGGCGGCCCCGGGTGCCGTGGCCGTTCAGGGGCCGGGTCACATAGCCCGACACCTGCACGTCGCCGCCGCAGCCCCGGACCTCCTGCAGGCCCATGGCGAAGTCCCGGCCCATGGCCGCGTATACGGCGGACAGCAGCTGCCCGTCGCCGGGGGTGTGGAGCACCTCGGCCCCGTCCCGCAGCAGCTTGAAGGACACCTCCGGATGGCTCAGGGCCAGGTGCTGGACGATGCCCGCCACGGCGGCTCCCTCGGCGCTGTCCTTTTTCATGAATTTCATCCGGGCGGGGGTGTTGTAAAACAGGTCCCGCACGCAGATGGTGGTGCCCTCCGGGCACCCGATCTCCTCCACCTGGCCCGGCACGCCCCCCTCCAGATGCAGGGAGGCCCCGGTCTGGGCCCCGGTCTGGCGGGTGAAAATATCCACCCGGGACACGGCGGAAATAGCGGCCAGCGCCTCCCCCCGGAAGCCCAGGGTGCCGATGGCAGCCAGGTCCCCGGCGGTGCGCAGCTTGCTGGTGGCATGGCGCAGAAACGCCGTGGGCAGCTGCTGGGGCGCGATGCCGCAGCCGTTGTCCGTCATCCGCAGATAGGTGAGGCCCCCGTGCTGCACCTCCGCCACGATGGCGGTAGCCCCGGCGTCCAGGGCGTTTTCCAGCAGCTCCTTGGCCACGCTGGCGGGCCGCTCCACCGCCTCGCCGGCGGCGATCAGGTCCGCCACGTGCCGGGGCAGGCATTGAATATCAGGCATAGAGTTGTCCTTTCGTGTTACGTCAGCTTCTTTTTCAGCTCATACAGCAGCTGCAGGGCCTCCAGGGGCGTCAGGGAGTCCACCTGGGCCCGGCGCAGCCGGTCGATGACCTCCCCCTCGGCCACGGCGGCAAAGGACACCTGGTCCTCCCGGGGAGCGGGGGCTGCCGCCGGGTGGCCGGACTCCTCCTCCAGCTGCCGGAGGATTTTTCTGGCCCGGGACACCACCGCCTCCGGCAGGCCCGCCAGCTTGGCCACCTCGATGCCGTAGCTGCGGTCCGCGCCGCCGGGGACGATCTTCCGCAGGAACACGATCTCCTCCCCCCGGGTGCGGACGGCGATGTTATAGTTCTTCACGCCGGGAAGGGTCCCCTCCATGGCGGTCAGCTCGTGATAGTGGGTGGCAAACAGGGTCTTGGCCCCCAGGCGCTTGGGGTCGGCGCAGTATTCCAGCACCGCCCGGGCGATGCTCATGCCGTCGAAGGTGGAGGTGCCCCGGCCGATCTCGTCCAGGATCAGCAGGCTGTCGGCGGTGGCGGTGCGCAGAATGTCGCTGACCTCCGTCATCTCCACCATAAAGGTGGACTGTCCCGCCGACAGGTCGTCGGAGGCCCCGATGCGGGTGAAGATCCGGTCCACGATGCCAAGCCTTGCGGCCTTGGCCGGGACAAAGGACCCGATCTGGGCCATGAGCACCATCAGCGCCACCTGGCGCATATAGGTGGACTTGCCCGCCATGTTGGGGCCGGTGATGATGGACACCCGGTCCTCGCTGCGGCCCATATAGGTGTCGTTGGGCACAAACAGGGCGTCAGGCCGCATGGCCTCCACCACCGGGTGGCGTCCCTGGTGGATTTCGATGACCCCGGACTCGTCCACCGCCGGGCAGCAGTAGTTGTTCTTCACTGCCACCGCCGCCAGGGAGCACAGGCAGTCCGCCTCCGCCACGGCGGCGGCGGTGGCCTGGATCCGGGCCACATGGCCGCTCAGCTCCTGCCGCAGGCGGGTGAACAGCTCATATTCCAGGGCCGACACCCGGTCCGAGGCGGACAGAATGTCGTGCTCCAGGTCCTTCAGCTCCTGGGTAATATAGCGCTCGCCGTTGACCAGGGTCTGCTTGCGGATATAGGTATCCGGCACCTGGTCCTTGAAGGAGTTGGACACCTCGATGTAGTATCCGAATACCTTGTTGTATCCGATCTTCAGGGTGCGGATGCCGGTTTTCTCCTTTTCGGCGGCCTCCATGGAGGCGATGACGCCCTTGCCGCCATGGAGGATGCTCCGCAGGCGGTCCACCTCCGGGTCGAAGCCCTCCCGGATGAACTCCCCCTCCCGGACGGAGAAGGGGGGATCGTCGCACAGGGTGCGGCCGATGAGGTCCGTCAGGTCCTCCAGGGGGTCCAGCTGGGCCAGCTCCCCCAGGCGGCCCCGGTCAAAGGCCGACAGCAGCTCCTTTACATGGGGAAGCCGCGCCATGGCGTTTTTCAGGGATACCACGTCCCGGCCCCCGGCGGTGCCGTATACAATGCGGCCCACCAGCCGCTCCATGTCGCCGATGCCGGACAGGGCCAGGGCCAGCTCCTCCCGGGTCATGGTGTGGTCCACCAGCTGGCCCACGGCGCCGCTGCGGCGGGTGATGGCCGTTACGGACAGCAGGGGCCGCTCCAGCCAGCTGCGGAGCATCCGCCCGCCCATGGGGGTCTTGGTCTTGTCCAGCACCCACAGGAGGCTGCCCTTTTTCTCCTTGCTGCGCAGGGTCTCCGTCAGCTCCAGATTCCGCCGGGCCGTCAGGTCCAGCTCCATAAACTGCCCCTGCTGATAATAGTCCAGGTCGTCCACATGGCGCAGGTCGGTTTTCTGCGTCTCGTGGAGATAGCCCAGCAGGGCTCCCAGCGACAGCGCCGCCGCGGGATTCCCCTTGGGCAGCCGGGCGGCGGCCTCGTCGCCGAACTGGGTGCGGACGGTCCTTTCCGCCTCCTGCAATTGAAAGCGCCCGGCAGGCAGCCGCTCCACATGGCAGTGGAGCTTATCCTGCATCAGACTCAGCAGCGGCCCGCAGTCGTAGGCCGCCTGGTTCACCACCGCCTCCGCCGGGGAAAACCGCCCCAGCTCGTTGAGCAGGTGCTCCGCCCGGTCCGGACCCTGGAAGGCGGTGACGTGGGTCTTGCCAGTGGAGATGTCGCACACGCTGAAGCCCGCGCAGGTGTCGTCCAGATACAGCCCCGCGCAGAAGTTGGAGCGTCCCTCCTCCAGGCAGGCCGCGTCAATGACCGTGCCGGGGGTCACCACCCGGATGATGTCCCGGTCCACCAGCCCCTTGGCCGTGGCAGGGTCCTCGGTCTGCTCGCAGATGGCTACCTTGTAGCCCTTGGCGATGAGCCGGGCGATATACGCGTCCGAGGCGTGATAGGGGATGCCGCACATGGGGATCTTCTCCTCGAAGCTCTTGTTCTTGTCCTTATCCCGGGTGGTCAGGGTCAGGTCCAGCTCCTTGGACGCCTTCCGGGCGTCGTCGCCGAACATCTCGTAAAAATCTCCCAGCCGGAAAAACAGGATGGCGTCCTGATTCTGTTCCTTAATCTGCAGATACTGCTTCATCATGGGGGTCAGCTCTGCCATGGTTTCACCCGCGCTTTCTGCCGCATAGGCGGCTGATCTGTCGAATGGTGGTGGAAAACATTGTTGAAAAGTGCAAAACTTATTGTTCTATGGGGCATATGCCCGCTTCGCGGCGTTGGCCGTGGTATCTTATGCATCAAAAGAACAACGTTCTTTTGATGCAGGAAGCATCTCCCCGAACAGGGCCCAGGTGTTGCTGTCGGTGATCTTCACGTCCCGATACTGGCCCAGGGCGGACTTGTCCCCCACCAGGTGCACCAGCCGTCCCCCCGCCGTCCGGGCGGACAGGGGCCACCGGGCGTCGTCGGTTTCGCCGTCCACCAGCACCCGCAGGGTCCGGCCCACATACCCGGCGTGGAGCCGGGCGGAAATCTCGTTCTGGGTGCTGCACAGAATGTCGAACCACTTCTGCTTCTCCGCCCGGGGCACCGGATCGTCCATTTTGGCCGCCGGGGTACCGGGCCGGGGGGAGAAGATGAAGGTAAACAGGGCGTCGAATTCCACCTGCCGCACCAGGTCCACCGTCTCCATGGCCTCGGCCTCCGTCTCGCCGGGGAAGCCGATAATCACGTCCGACGTCAGCACCAGGTCCGGCATGACCTTCCGGGCATAGCCGATCAGGTCCAGGTATTTCGCCCGGTCATAGGGGCGGTTCATGGCCCGCAGCACCCGGTCGCTGCCGGACTGCACCGGCAGGTGCAGCTGGTGGGCCACATGGCGGCTCTGGGCCATGGTGTCAAACAGCTTATAGCTGGCGTCCTTGGGCTGGGACGACATGAAGCGGATCAGGTAGTCGCCGTCGATCTTGTCCAGCTCCCGCAACAGGTCCGCAAAGTCCCAGGGCTCCGGCAGGTCCTTTCCGTAGGAGTTCACGTTCTGGCCCAGCAGGGTGATCTCCTTGAAGCCCTCCGCCGCCAGCTGGCGGACCTCCTCCATGATCTTCTCCGGGGCGCGGCTGCGCTCCCGGCCCCGGACATAGGGGACGATGCAGTACGAGCAGAAGTTGTTGCACCCATACATGATGGACACCCACGCCCGGACCCGGCCCTCCCGGACCACGGGCATCCCCTCGGCAATGGAGCCGTGCTCGTTCTCCACGGAGAACACCCGGCCCCGGCGGGTATACACCTGATACAGAAGTTCCGGGAACTTCCACAGGGCCTGGGGCCCGAACACCAGGTCCACATGGCGATAGCTGGTCCGGACCTTCTCCGCCACCTCCGGCCGCTGGGCCATGCAGCCGCACAGGCAGATGATCTGCTCCGGGTTCGCCTTTTTCGTGTGGGTCAGGGCGCCCAGGGTGCCGTAAACCCGCTTTTCCGCATGGTCCCGGATGGCGCAGGTATTCATGACCACAATGTCCGCCCGGGCGGCATCGTCGGTGAACTCGCACCTCATGTCCCGCAGCATCCCCAGGATGTGCTGGCTGTCGGCCACGTTCTGCTGGCAGCCGAAGGTGTCCACCAGAGCCAGAGGCGTCCGGCCCCGGGCCTGGTGCATGGCGTAGATTTTTTCGGTAAATTCCCGCTGGCGGGCCATCTGCCCGTCGTCGAGAAGCACTTGCTTTCTGTCCAATGGAAACCTCCCAGCCGCCCCGTGTCGTGAAAAAGGCGGCACTTCCCTAATTTATACTAAAACCTGTTAAAAAGCTCGAAGAGCTTTTTATAGCACCGAAGGTGCGTCAGGTTTTGCATGAGACGCCGCAGCGTGCTTTTGCACGCTGCGCGTGCGCACAGCGCACGGGATTCTTGATTCAAATATTTGAATCAAGAATCAGTATTAATAATTCATCATACCACATTTTCCGGCCTGATACAAGAAAGCCCGCCGGGAAAAATGGCGAAAAATTTGTGTCCCGGGCGCTTTATCTTGTCCATGGAATATGGTATACTGGATAAAATATCGAAAAAACGAGGACATCGCACCATGAGAGACAACGAAACCAGATGGCCCGCCCCCCAGGCGGAGGCCGACGGCCTCATCGAGGGCCGCAACGCCGTGATCGAGGCCCTGCGGGCCGGAACGGCCATTGACAAGATCTATCTGGCCAAGGGCGAGACGGACAAGACCCTGGGCCATATCGCCTCCCGGGCCCGGGAGGCCGGTGTGGTGGTGGTGGAGGCGGACCGGCGGAAGCTGGACGCCATGAGCCGCACCCACTCCCACCAGGGGGTCATTGCCTTGGCCGCCGTCCGGGAATACGTCAGCGTCCAGAGCATCCTGGATGCCGCCGCCGCCAAGGGGGAGCCGCCTCTGCTGGTGGTGTGCGACGAGATCTCCGACCCCCACAACCTGGGGGCCATCCTCCGCACCGCCGAGTGCGCCGGGGCCCACGGGCTCATCATCCCCAAGCGCCGCTCCGCCGGGCTCACCGCCATCGTGGGGAAAACCTCCGCCGGGGCCGTCAGCTATCTGCCGGTGGCCCGGTTGGCCAACCTGACCTCCGTCCTGAAGGACCTGAAAAAACAGGGGGTCTGGATCTTCGGCACCGCCGCCGGAGCCTCCACGGACCTGTACAGCGCCGATCTCAAGGGCCCGGCGGCCATTGTCATCGGCTCCGAGGGAGATGGCATGAGCCGCCTGGTGGCGGAAAACTGCGATTTCCTGGTCAGCATCCCCATGAAGGGGCATATTTCCTCCCTGAACGCGTCGGCGGCCGCCGCCATCCTGCTGTATGAGGCCGTGCGCCAGCGCCGGGGATAACAACGAGGGATCACCATGCGTAACGAAGACATGCGGCCCACGCCGCCGGAGATGGACTTCACCATAGACGACATTCTGGACGAATTCGGCTCGGGTGGGTCCCGAAGGGACCCGGAGCCGGAGCCTGCCCCGGAACCGGAGCCCATCCCCGAACCCGAACCGGTCCCCGAGCCGGAGCCGGCCCCCGAACCGGAACAAGAGCCGGAACAAGAACCACAACCAGAACCCGAACCGGAACCCGAACCGGAACCGGAGCCGGTTCCGGAGCCGGAGTATCGCCCGGACGACGAACCGCCCCGGGACAACCCCCTGGACCGGCTGCGCCGCCGCTTCCGGCAGCGGCAGGAGGACCCGGACGAGCCCCGGGCCGTTCCGGAGGAGGACGACGAGGACGGCGTCCTGCCGGAGCGGGTGCCTTTGAGGGAGCGCCTGTCCGCCGCCGCCCAGTGGGTCCGGGACCGCATCCCCGCCCGGGACCTGGAAAACCCGGACGACACCCCGGAGGAGCCGCCGGAGCCGGAGCCCACCATGGACGACGCCGCCCGGGAGCAGAAGTGGCAGTGCGCCCGGCTGCACCGGCAGCGTCTGCTGCTGACGGCGCCCACCCTGCTGGCCATAGCCGTGGCCGTCATCGACGGGCTGGATCTGCTGTCCCAGGGGTGGTATGACCACGTCTGGCTGCGCTGCGGCATACCGGCGGGGCTGCTGGCCCTGTGCCTGCTGCTGAGCACCCGGCTGTGGCACGAGGCAGGGGAGAGCCTGGGCCATGGGCGCGTCACCGCCCCGGCGGCGGCGCTGGTGTGCGGCCTGGCAGCCCTGGCGGATAGCGCCCAGTGCCTGTTTCTGGGGCAATGCCCGAATCTGCCCTTTGCCGCCCCGGCGGCGGCGTTGCTGTATCTGTGCGCCTGCGGCCAATATCGCGCCGCCCGGGCCCGGTATGACAGCTTCCGCCTGGCCCAGCTGGGTGGCACGCCGCCGTATGTGGCCTCCGTCACCGCCGCCGGAGCCTGCAAGCAGCAGGGGCGTCTGGAGGGCTTTTACCGCATGTGGCAGTCCCCGGACCCCGCCGCCCGGTGGCAGCCCATTCTGACGCCGCTGTACCTGGCCCTGGCCACGGTGCTGGCCCTGGTGGCAGCCCTCAGCGGGCACCAGATGAACCGCTTCCTCTGGCTGTGGTCGGCGCTGCTGTCGGCCACGGTACCCCTGTCCCTGCCCCTGTCCGGGACGCTGCCCCTGTCCCTGCTGTGCCGCCGCCTGCACAAAAGCGGCTGCGCCGTGGCGGGCTGGAGGGGGGCCCGGGCCATTACCGCCGCCCGCCGGGTGGTGGTCACGGACGAGGACCTGTTCCCGGCCGGGGTCCTGTCCCTGCGCGGCAAGGAGAAGAACGAGCCCTCCGCCGCCCTGGGTACGGTGGAGCTTAACGGCCTGAAGGTATACGATCAGGAGATCGGCGAGGCCCTGGCCTATGCCGAGGCCCTGTGCCGGGCCGCCGGAAGCCAGCTGACGCCCCTGCTGCTGCAGCTGATGGACGGCCAGGTCAGCTTCCGCTACGACGCCCACGACCTGCACTATTACGAGGACGGCGGCATCGACTGCACCGTCCGGGGGGCCACGGTGGCCATGGGCAGCGCCTATTTCATGAAAAAGCGCCGCATCGCCCTGCCCCGGGATCTGAAAATGGAAACCGGTGTTTTCATGACGGTAGACGGCCGCCTGGCGGCCATCTTCGCGGTGAAGTACCTGCCCTCCCGGAACGTGGAGTGGGCCCTGCGGGCCCTGCGCCGGAACCGGATGACCCCGGTGCTGGCCACCCGGGGCGTCAACATCACCCCCAATCTGCTGAAGCGGAAATTCCGCCTGAACGCCCGACCCATTTACCCGGGGGTGGCCACCCGGCTGGCCCTGGCGGACCTGACCGCCCAGCCCGGGGAGACCCCCAACGCCCTGATCTATCGGGACGGCCTGCTGCCTATGGCGGAAACCGTCATCGGCAGCCAGCGGATGTGTCAGGCGGTGCGCTGGTCCACTGTCCTCAGTTGGATCGGCGGCCTGTGCGGCCTGGTGCTGTCGTACTATCTGACCACCGCCGGCGATTTCGCCGCCCTGTCGCCGCTGTATATGCTGGCCTTCCTGCTGCTCCTGCTGCTCCCCACCCTGCTGCTGTCGGGGCTGGTGAAGTATTACTAATACTTGTCCAAAATGCGCGAAACCTGCGGGCGGCAAACTCTGCGAGACCTTTTTAATAAGCAAAAAACTTCCCCTGCCATAGGCAGGGGAAGTTTTTGCGTTGTCTGGCAGGGGACCGGATCCCCTTGCTTTTGCGGGGTTACTGGAGCAGCAGCAGGCTGAACACCAGGGTGAACAGTGCCACCGTTTCGATAATACCGATGACAATGAAGTAGTTTGCCGTGCCCTTTCCGGTCTCGCCCAGAGCGTCGGCGGAGGCGGCGGCCACCTTGCCCTGGAAGAAGGCGGACAGGCCGATGGCCAGGCCCGCGAAGATGCCGGTGAACATGGCCAGAGCCGCGTCACAGCCGCCCTCCACGGCGCTGCGGATGAAGTTCATCAGCAGGAAGCCATAGATGGTCTGGGTCAGAGGTGCGCCGGAGAAGGCCACCATGATGAAGGGAGCGGGCTTGCCGTTGGCGTAGCACTTTTTCCACGCGCCCACGGAGGCCTGAGCAGCAAAACCGGAACCGAACGCAGAGCCCATGGCGGACAGGCCCAGAGCGCACGCCATACCAATAAATTCGATATTCATAGTTGATCTCCTATCCGTTTATTTTTTGATTTTATCGTGCTTTTTAAAGGGATCGTAAGCAATACCGGCCCACTCCATACCCAGCTGACCGGAAAACTCCAGCAGGTTCAGGCGGACGCCGTGGACCACCACAGACAGCAGGCCCATGACGATGTTCAGCCCGTGACCGATCAGCAGGATCAGGACGGCGGCGATGACCAAGGGGCCCTTGAAGCCCAGGGCCATGTTGTTGAAGCTCTGAGCGATGGCCAGGGACGCCATGCCCACGGCAAACAGGCGGATGTAGCTCATGATGTTGCCGAAGGCGCTGATGGTGTTCAGGAACACCGTGAACGCGTCGCCCAGGCCCGCCTTCAGGCCCTGGCCGAAACTCTTGTCCGGGGACATGCCGCCGAACAGCACCACCAGCAGGAAGCCCGCAATGACCACGCAGGCCACAGGCATCAGGTTTACCTGCTGGCCGATGACCAGGTACAGCACCACGAAATACAGGGCGTCGATGGCGGCCAGCCACCCCAGGTCCGCCAGCCAGCTCAGGTCCTTCTCCCCCAGCTTGCGCCGGATGTTCATGACGCAGGCCAGCGACAGCTGCACCGTGCCCAGGATGAAGCAGAACTTCATGATGGTGTTCTGCTGGGTGGTGGATTCCACGCCGAAGTGGGCGGGATAGTTGGCGAAGGTGGGGATCACCAGGCTCTTGAGAAGCGGCACGTCCATGGCCTGCTCCAGGCCGAACCAGGTGCCTGTCAGCGCGCCCCACACAATGGTGGCGATGGACAGCAGCCACAGCAGCTGCACCGCGGTGGACGCCTTCTTGCTTTTCAGGGTCATGACCAGGGCCGCCAGCAGGAACAGGCAGCCGTATCCGGCGTCGCCGATGATCATGGCAAAGAACAGGGTGAAGAAGCCCAGAAACCAGAAGGAGATGTCATACTCCCGGTAGCCGGGAACCACGCCCAGAATGTCGAACACCGGGATCATCAGCCGGGTGACCTTGTTGTACTTGACCTTGGTGGGGACCTTGTCGTCATCGGCGGCGGGGTCCTCCATGGCCCAGGCCCAGTGGGCCTGGGCGGCGGCCTTCTTGAAGCCCTCCACCTCCGCTGCCGGGATATAGCCGGTGAGCCACACCAGGCCGTCCTGACTCTGGGAGGTGTTGCTGACGGAGGAGTACTCGGCGGCGTTCTGGGTCTTGAGCATCTGGTCGTGGATGCTGGGCAGGTGCTTGGCGGCCTCGGTCAGGAAGGCTTGGCAGCTGCGAAGCCCCTGGTCGCAGTCGTCCCGCTCACGCCGCAGCTGACCCGCACCCTTATCGGGGATAGGGAACTCGGTGACGGGGTAGGTCCCCGGCAGGGGACCGATGGAGGCCAGGGTGGGCATTTTCCCCACCGGGGCCAGGCGGATGATCTTCACGTCCGGGTCCGCCGCAAGGGCGGCCATGGTCTTTTTATCCGTCCGGTAAACGTGGATGTCGAAGCCCTGGTCCTTCAGCTCCCGCAGCTCCTCCGGGGAGAAATCGCCCCACTCGGCCAGCTTCTCCGCCGCCGCACCGGCGGCGGTTTTCTTCTCCTGCAGGGTCTTGCGGCGCTCCAGGCAGTCGGCCAGCTCCTTATAAAAAGGCTCAAAGTCCTTGTCGGACATGGGCGCGGTCTCCCGGCCCGGGCCGGCGTACTCCTGCAGGGCCATGTCCATCCGGGACAGCTGCGCAAAGCGCTCCAGATGCCGCTGGTCGGCGCTGGCCTTTTCGGCGAAGTGGACGATGCCCAGGGTCCGCAGCCGGTCCAGCAGGGCGGTTTTTTCCGATGCGGCCGCCACAATGTGGACGACCTTCATTTTTTCGATCATCCGCTCACCTCCTGCAGCTTCTTCTTGGCGATCTTGCCCCGCACCACGGCGGAGGTCTGCTGGTCGCCCAGGTAGATGCCGATGACCCGGATGTTCTCCTTGGCCTCGGGGATCTTGACCTTTTCAAACAGGTTCACCCGCTGGGCCGTGGAGCGCAACTCCTGCTCCAGAAGCTCCACCTGGCGGCGGAGGGTCTTTTCCAGAGCGTCCAGCCGGGCGATCTCCCGCAGGCGCACAGCGGCGGTGTCCACCCACAGGGGGTAGTCCGCCACGTCGTATTGGATCTCCTCAAAGCTCAGCTCCTGGAACACCGGAACGGTGACACCGGCGATGTTCTCCTGGCCGCACACCACATGGTGGGGGCGGATCAGGGTCTCCAGGCGCTTGTCCGCCGGGAAGCTGTCGTTTTCCGCGAAAACGGCCACCCAGTCGTCCAGTCCCGCCACGGCGGCCCGGCGCTGCTGCTCCACCTGCTCCAGCTGGGCCGTTACCTGCATCACCACGGACTGCAGCTGCTGCTTTTTCAGCTGCAGGGTGGGCAGATAGCGCTGAAACTGCTTCAGGCGGTCCTTCTGCACCTTCAATTCATTTTTGGTAAGTTTGACAGCCATAGGCGCACCCTCATTCCACGGCGGACCGCTTGGGCCATCTCTCCTGGATGAGGCTGGTTTTCAGGCCGGTTTCGTTGGGCTCGAAGCACTCGGCCAGGATCTCCCAGCCCAGGTCCAGCGCCTCCTCCAGCGGGATATTCACGCTCAGGTCCATCAGCTTCGTTTCAAACAGGTGCCCGTATTTCAGCAGCTTTTCGTCCCACTCGGACATCATGAAGCCCATGGACTTCTTTTCCAGACTCTCCTTATAGGCGCTGTACAGCCGGATCATGCCGTCCATCAGGGCCCGGTGGTCGCTTCTGGTCTTGTCGTTGACGTTCTGCTTCAGGCGGGACAGGGAGCCGAAGGGCTCAATGTGGCCGTTTTTCAGGTAATACTGGCCCTCGGTGATATAGCCGGTGTTGTCGGGCACCGGGTGGGTCACGTCGTCGCCGGGCATGGTGGTAACGCCCAGAATGGTGATGGAGCCCGCGCCCTCAAAGTCCACGGCCTTTTCATAGCGGGCGGCCAGGCAGCTGTACAGATCGCCCGGGTAGCCCCGGTTGGAGGGCACCTGCTCCATGGTGATGGCCATTTCCTTCTGGGCATCGGCGTAGTTGGTCATATCCGTCAGCAGCACCAGCACGCGCTTTCCGGCCAGGGCGAACTGCTCCGCCACGGCCAGGGCCATATCGGGCACCAGGGTGCATTCCACGGTGGGGTCGGAGGCGGTGTGGATGAACATCACCGTGCGGCCCATGGCGCCGCTCTTTTCCAGGGTGTCCCGGAAGTACAGATAGTCGTCGTACTTCAGGCCCATGCCGCCCAGGACGATCACGTCCACCTGGGCCTGCATGGCGATGCGGGAGAGCAGCTGGTTATACGGCTCGCCGGACACGGAGAAGATGGGCAGCTTCTGGCTTTCCACCAGGGTGTTGAACACGTCGATCATGGGGATACCGGTGCGGATCAGCTTGTTGGGCACGATACGCTTGGACGGGTTCACGGAGGGGCCGCCGATGGGGATCATGTTCTCCGTCAGGGCGGGGCCGTTGTCCCGGGGGACACCGGCGCCGTCGAAGATGCGGCCCAGCAGGTGGTCGGAGAAGGACACCATCATGGGGCGGCCCAGGAAACGGACCGGGTCCGTGGTGCTGACGCCCTGGGTGCCGCTGAACACCTGCAGCGTCACCAGGTCCTTGTCCAGCTTGATGACGTTGGCATAGCTGTCGCCCACCAGGGCCAGGTCGCCGTTGCGGACGCCGGTGGCCCGGACCGTGACAACGTTGCCCACGATGGACTCAATTTTCGTGTAAACTTTCTGCATATTGACTCCCCTCTCAACCCGCTGCCTTGCTCAGGTAAAAGTCCTTGAGCCGCTTTTCCTGGGCCTCAAATTCCGGGGTGCGGAACACGGTGTTGTGCCAGTCCAGGAACTCCTGCCGGACCTGGTTGAAGAAGGCGCGGATCTCTTTTTTGTCGCTGAGTGCGAAGTTCCGGGTCAGCACGTCATACAGCACGTTGAACTCGTGGATCTGACGGTCGGGGTCGCAGGCGGCGTCAATGGGATCGAAGGAGTTCTGCTGCAGATACACCGCGTCCAGCAGCTCGCCCTTCTGGTATACGATATAGTCCTCGGCGGAGGTACCCTCCTCGCCGATGACCTTCATCATCTGGTTGATCTCGTTGCTGCGCTTGAGGATGCTGCGGGCCTGCTCCACCCGCTCCATATCCACCACGCCCCGGTACTTGGACCAGGAGTCGATGGGGTGGATGGCGGGGTATTTGCGGGCGTCGGACCGCTCGCGGGACAGACCGTGGAACGCGCCCACCACCTTCAGGGTGGCCTGGGTCACGGGCTCCTCGAAGTTGCCGCCGGCGGGGGACACGGTGCCGCCGATGGTGACGGAGGCGATCTTGCCGTTCTTCAGCCGGACCTTACCGGCCCGCTCATAGAAGGAGGCGATGACGGACTCCAGATAGGCGGGGAAGGCCTCCTCGCCGGGGATCTCCTCCAGACGGCCGCTCATCTCACGCATGGCCTGGGCCCAGCGGCTGGTGGAGTCTGCCAGCAGCAGCACGTCCAGACCCATCTGGCGGTAATACTCCGCCATGGTGACGGCGGTGTACACCGACGCCTCACGGGCGGCCACGGGCATGGAGGAGGTGTTGCAGATGATGATGGTGCGCTCCATCAGGGAGCGTCCGGTGCGGGGGTCCACCAGCTCGGGGAACTCCTTCAGCACCTCCACCACCTCGCCGGCCCGCTCGCCGCAGGCGGCCACGATGACCACGTCCACGTCGGCGTTCTTGGCCTCCATGTGCTGCAGAACGGTCTTGCCCGCGCCGAAGGGGCCGGGTACGCAGAAGGTGCCGCCCTTGGCCACCGGCAGGAAGGTGTCGATGGAGCGGAGCTTGGTCACCAGGGTCTCATCCGGGCGCAGACGCTCCTCATAGCAGCGGATGGGCTGCTTCACGGGCCAGGAGAACACCATGGTCAGTTCCTTCTCCTCGCCGCTTTCGTTTTCCAGCACCGCCACGGTGTCCCGGACGTTGTACACGCCCTTTTCCCGGACGGATTTCACCCGCCAGCCCTGGTCCTTCAGGCCGAAGGGCACCATGATCAGGTGGGTGAACAGCCCCTCGGGCACGCTGCCCACGGCGTCGCCTGCGGTGACGTGGTCACCGGGCTTCACCAGGGGGGTAAACTCCCAGTCCTTGTTGGGGATGGGATCCAGATACACGCCCCGCTGCAGGAAGAAGCCGCACTGCTGCGCCAGCTCCGGCAGGGGGTTCTGCAGACCGTCGAACACCTGGGTCAGCAGGCCCGGGCCCAGCTCCACGCTCATCAGCTCGCCGGAGAGCTCCACCTTGTCGCCCACCTGGATGCCGTTGGTCATTTCATAGATCTGCATGCTGGCCGTGTCGCCGTTGACGCGGATGACCTCGCCCTTGAGCCGGTCATCGCCCACCAGGACATAGCCCACTTCATTCTTTCGGACGGAGCCGGAAAAGGTGGCTGCCACCAGATTCCCGTTCACTCCGGTCACATATCCTGTCACTTTGTCCATTTTGATTCTCCTGTTTCGTTATAGGCTGGAAACCTGCTGGCGGATGCTCTGCATCAGGCCGTCGAAGGCCCGCTTGCCGGACTCATACCGGAAGGTCCGCTGCCGCTCCAGCAGCTGCAGCTTCATGGCGTAGCCGTACAGGGCGTGGTCATCGAAGTTGTGCAGGCCGATCATGCCGTCCAGGCGGCGGAATTCCAGGTCCAGCAGCAGCCGCTCCCCCTCCAGGGGATTTTCGGCGTTCACCGCCGCCGTCACCGTCTGGACAATGCCAGCGTCCCGGTCGGAGGGCACGGCGCAGGGCCGTCCCAGCTTCACATTCCGCTGATAGGTCAGCTCCCGGCACAGGGCCTTGTAAAACCCGGCCCACTCCGACAGCAGCGGCCCCTTGTCCGAGTCCACCGTCAGCTCCTCCAGCGTCCGGTATACCCCGGCGCTGACCGCCGAGCGGCACATGGCCAGAAACGCGGCGTAGTCCATGGGAGGCTCGCCCTGGGTCCGGAGCATGGGCAGGCTGGAGATGAGATAGTAATAGGAAGCCATAGGCCGCCCCCTTACAGGTGCATATCCCGGAAGAAGGGCATGAGCATCTCCGCGATCTCCTGGTCGGAGCAGTCAAAATAGCCGGAGCGGTCCTTGGCGGCCAGCCGGAAGCCTGCGCCCACCTTCTTGGAGGGGCGGAGCTCCAGGCCGTTTTTCAGCTCCTGGGCCAGCTGCTGGCGGATGCCGTCCGTCACCTGACCCACCTCCACGGCGTAGCCGGAAACGTCCTCTCCCTGGAGGGCTGCCTGGATGAGCTTGGCCAGCGTCTGCTGGTCCAGAGCCTTGCCCACGTCGGCGGCCAGGATTTTCTCAAACTCCTGCTGCACCTCCTGCCGGAAGGCCAGGACTGCGTCCCGCTTGGCCTGCTGGGCGCTGAGCTGGGCGCTGTTTTTGAACACCTCGATCTCGGCCTTGGCGTCGTCCCGCAGCTTATCCGCCTGACTCTTTGCGTCGGCGATGATGGCGTCCGCCTGCTTCCGGGCGTCGGCCAGGATCGCGGCGGCCTGCTGATTTGCGCTGTCGATGCCGTCCTTTTTGATGGAAGAAACAAGATCCTGAATCTGAAGTTCCATAATTGATCACCTTCTTGTCTGTATTTGCCTGATAGAACTGCGGGTATGTCCATATTATAATACACGCCCCAAAAAATGCAACACATTTCGGCGAATGTGTCATACAATTTCCTTATACAACGTCCCTGACATATCTACTTTTTTCACTGTTTATGTTTCCCCATAGCGAACAGTATCATGCAGGGATTTCCTGAATCTGGAAAAATGCAGGCACTCCCTCACTCCTCAAGGCGCAGCAGTCCCCGCTGCACCGAGTCGGACAGGACGAATTTCTTGTCCCCCTTGGCAGGAAAGCGTATCTCCACGATGGGGTCCCGGAAGGACAACACGGTTCCCGGTCCGAAAACCCTGTGGACGGCTCTCTGCCCGGGACGGACCCCGGACGGCGGCAGCGCCGCCTGCTCCCGGGGCAATGCCGCCGGAGCCGGCCGGTCCGGGGCCCTCCAGGCCACGGCCCGCCGGTCCACCATCTGGCCCAGGGTCAGGAACTCCGTCTCGCCGGAGGCATAGGCCACCATGCACTGCCCCCGGCAGCAGGCCCGGATCACGCCGCCGCCCTTTTCGGCGTGGCGATAGTGCTTTCCGCACGGCTCCGTATTCAGGGAGGCGAACACGTCCTCCGGCCCGATGTATTCCCGGGGCAGCCCCCGGCGCAGCTCGTCGGCAAAGGCGGACTCCCGATTCCGGCAGGCGAACAGATACAGCCGGTTCCGGGCCCGGGTCACGGCCACATAGAACAGCCGCCGCTCCTCCTGATACTGGTCCTGCTGCCCGGCGTCCTTCGGCTCCGTCACCGCCGGAAGGATGCCGTCCAGCACGTCCAGCAGATACACCGTGTCGTACTCCAGGCCCTTGCTGGAGTGGACGGTGGACAGGATCAGTCCCCCGCCGCAGGGCAGGGAGGGAGCCGACACCAGGGCCTGCAGCTCGTCCAGGCGGCGGCACAGCCCCTCCAGCCCGGTCTCCTGCCGGGCCAGCAGGCAGAGAATTTCATATTTGCCGCCGTCCAGCTTCTGGCGCTCCGCATAGTCCCGGTAGCGCAGGCCGTCCCAGATGCGGCTCAGGCCCTGGACGGCAGTGTCCTGCAAAAGCATGGGCAGCATGGTCAGCAGGGCAGCGGCGCTGTCCCTGCCGTATTGGGACAGCTGCGGAAAGCCCAGCAGCTCCCGAAGGATGGAGCCTCCGGTGGCCCGGCTTTTCTGGCAGGCATACTCCGCCGCCTTTTTGGAAATTCCGCCGCCGACCTTGTAGTAAATTCGCAGGAAGGTCTCCGCGTCCGTCTGGTCATGGGCCAGGGCGATGATGTCCCGGATGTCCGCCACGATCCGGTGGGTGAAAAAGGCGTCGTCCATCCGGCGGCAGCGATAGGGTATCCCGCCCCGGTCCAGCAGGTCGATCAGCGGCAGGGCGCTGTCGTTGTTGCGGTAAAGCACCGCCGTCTCCTCCCGGACGCTGGCCGCCATATTCACCAGCCAGGGGTACTGGTCGGCCCGGTCCATGGCGTAGATCACCCGGACGGCAGCGCCGGAGGCCCGGGTGGGGTGGATGGTCTTGGGGCGGCGGTGGTGATTTTTCCGGATGAAGGCGTCCGCCGCCCGGAGAATTTCCGGCGTGGAGCGGTAGTTTTCCTCCATCAGCAGCACCCGGGCCCCGGGATAGGTCTGTTCAAACTGCATCAGGGCATCCGGATAGGCGGCCCGGAAGCCATAGATGCTCTGGTCCTCGTCGCCTACCATGAAGATATTGCCGCTTTTCCCGGCCAGCAGGCGGATGATGGCGTGCTGGATCCGGGAGGTGTCCTGGGACTCGTCCACGCAGATATAGGGGAAGCGGTTCTGAAAATAGGTCCGCACATCCTCGTGGAGCTCCAGAATTTTTTTGGCGTACACCATCTGGTCGTCATAGTCCATCCATTCATTGTCCCGCAGGGCCTTGCCGTATTCCCGGTACAGCTCCGGGAATTTCTCGAAGCCGGTGTCCAGCTCCCCCAGCCGCTCCTCCGGCAGCATCATGTTCTTGGCATAGGCGATGCTCTTGCGCAGCTCCTTCACCACGCTCTGGGTGGGGTACTCGCCGCACAGGTCCCGGTACAGGTCCGAAACCAGCTTCGCCAGGGCGCTCTCGTCCTCCGCCAGGATGAAGGGCGGCCTTTTGCCGCAATTTTGGGCATAGTAGGCGATGATCTTGGAGGACACGCCGTTGATGGTGCGGATCTCCGGGGGATGGGGGCAGTCCTGGCCGAACAGGGCGGCAAAGCGCTGCTTCATCTCCCCGGCGGCGGCCCGGGTATAGGTCATGGTGAGGATCTGGTCCGGCGCAATGCCGCAGCAGCACAGCATATAACCCAGGCGGGTCACCAGCACGGTGGTTTTCCCGCTGCCGGGCACCGCCAGCAGCAGCACAGGGCCCTCCACGGCGTGCACCGCCTCCTGCTGCTGGCGGTTCAGCCGGGCGGCATATTTCCGGTCAAAGGCTTCCCGGTCCATGGCGCGCCTCCTTTGTCTTTTATGGTCCGGCATGCATTTTATCACAAATCAGAAGGCTTTACAATCGGCTCCCGCCCCGCCGCCGGAACCGGATTTTTGCCCGCCGGGGAAGAAAATGCTTGCAATCCGCCGGGAAATGTGTATAATAGATGAGCAGGGTGTACTGCCCTGTTCATATGGGCTTGTAGCTCAGCTGGGAGAGCGTTCGGTTCGCATCCCTATGGCTGCACATCGACCTGCGAGTTTCAGCCCATGATTTCGGAGAGAATTTCCTCTGAAATCTTCTAAAATCGAAAAACTTGAAAATCTGCTTTTTGTTGCGAAAACCCCGCAAAAAGCGGCGATATGGGCCCATAGCTCAGCTGGGAGAGCGTTCGGTTCGCATCCGAGAGGTCGAGGGTTCGAATCCCTTTGGGTCCACCATTTCGAGAAAAATCACCGCCAATTCGGCGGTGATTTTTCGTTTGACCACAATTATACCACAGACGGCAGAAAATCCTGACCACTCTTGGAATCCGCAGGCGGTGAGTAGCAGCCCCTCACCACCTGCGGATTTTCGTTTTATGTGTTTGCCGGTTCGGCAAGTTCTGCTCTGACCTCGTCAAAGTATTTCTGTACCGTGGTGCGGTCCATGCCTGTTTCCCGTGCGATATAGCTTTTATTGCTCACGCCGGGGTTCTTGCGCAGGTACTCCGCCAGCTGCTTTTTCTTGGGACTGACACCGTCTGGATACTCCGCAGCCGTCCCATTCCGCAGGGCGGCGATCTCCGCTTTCATTTGCAGGATCAGCTTCGCCAACTTTTCCTCGCATTCCTCCTTCGTGTGGCCATACACATTGCGGGAGTGCTTCTTCCCATCTGGCCAGACGGGAGAGTAGCGCCCCTCCCATAAGTCCTCTTTAATCTGTTTGATGTACCCTGTGCCGGGTCTGCGGCGGGGCGGTGTGTACGGCTCAAACGTCTGCGCTTTCGGTGCAGTCTCCGCTTTTTGCTCGGATGCTTCTGCCTTTGCGATGCCACGGTCGATACTTGCCGCGGCATTTTCCTGCATCTCGTTTGTGATGTGGGTGTAGATGTTCAGCGTGGTCTTGGCGGAGACATGGCCAATGAAACGGTTGACATATCCGCCTTAATGGATTAGACTTATTTTATAAAAGATGTTTTCTGTGTCCACTTTTGAGCATACTATACCATGTCAACACCCTATTGTCAAGTCTTAGCGAAGGCAGTATATTTCATTAGTCTAATTTAAGGAGTGCACATTATGCCAGACTATATTTTTAAAACCTACATTGACGGCGGCAGGGAGTACTACGAGTACACCGATGCGGCGGATAGAGAGCAGACCATAAAAAAAGACTTTCCGTTCCCGGAAAGTCTGATGGAGCTGCTGTATATGGATACGCAGGAGCTGGAAGCCATCACCAAGAAAATGGACAAAGCCTTGCTGGCTTTTTACCAGTCCGGCGCCAAGGATGACCTGCAGGTCGTAGCAGCAGGACTGGACGAGCTTGCATCCCGACACGTCTATTTTGAGCTGCTGCGGCTGGACTGGACAGAGCGGTTGAAAGCGGCGGAGCGCGTCACGCCCAAGGAGTATCTTCGGCTGCTGCCCCATAAAAAAATCAGCCACATTTACAGCAACATCGATACCATGCAGCGACAGATCATCAGTTTAATCGCACATGCGCTGGACATGGACGGCGAGAAGAAATCCGTATCTGAAAAGATGGTAGCCTACTACAACGCCGAGGGCAACGACACGTTGTACACTTTCCAGTTCCAGCCACAGCCTGTCAACTTCGAGGTCATCGACAGACGGATCTTTGCCGAGGTGCTATATCCCAAGGACATCTATGACCTCATCGACCACCATATACGGGAGTGCGTGAAGCGTGAGGTGAGGATGCGGGTATGCAAGAACTGCCTGCGCTACTTCGCTGTGACGGGCAAGGCCAGCACGGAGTACTGCGACCGGATCTGCGACAGCAAGGGCCGCACCTGCCGGGAAATCGGGGCCATCAACACATGGACGCAGCGCAAGCAGGGCGACGAGGTGTTCAAGGAATATCGCAGAGAGTACAAAAAGCGTTTCGCCCGCATCAACGCCGGCAAGCTGACCAAGAGCGTATTTTACGCCTGGAGTGAGGAAGCCAGAAAGAAAAAAGAGGATTGCGACAACGGCACGATCACACCGGAGGATTTCTCCCGCTGGCTGAAGGAGTCGTGAGAAAGAGCTGCCGCTAAACCAATGCCCTAATGGTGGCGAATGTGCAAAGTGGAAAGAGGATGATCCTTTTCATAAAACCTCCTGGTTTCGAGACCTTACGAGATTTCTTTGTCAGCGCGGGAACAGCCGCAGGCCATTCGGTGCGATAGCCTGCGGCTGTCGGTAATCTTTGATTATGGCATCCCACGCCGTGGGGATCCTTCCATGTGGAAGGGGACGCTGATCTGCATCAATTCTAAAAATGTGTCCTGCCTCGATTGCCTGTGGGTGGGAACTCTACGGCAGCATCAACAACTGATTTTTGCGGATATTCGCCAAATAGCATTATCAAGGTGTGTTTTTGCAAAGCAGTGTGCAATTCGCATTGACAAGAAGCAAAAAGAACGCTATAATAATGTCATTATCGATAATGACATTATTATTTAGGTGCAGAGGAGTGAAGACATGGCCAATAGGGATCATTCCCTGGATGATGGGATCATTCAGGCTGCTTATTCGGAATTTCTTGCTTACGGCTTTCAGAAAGCCTCTCTGCATAAGATCGCTGAAAAGGCCGGCGTCACAACGGGGGCGATCTACACAAGACACAAGAATAAAGACGCGTTGTTTGCCAGTCTGCTTCAGGATTTTTTTGAGACGATGAAGGCCTTGTTTGCGCCCATCGCTGAAGAATACGAAAAAGCAAAGTACAGCGCGCAGCCGGAGGATATCCTCCACGCCATCAACGTCGAGGAACAAGTATATTTTCGGCTGCTGACCGAACATCGTGACGACTGTACTTTGTTTTTCTGCCGCAGCGATGGCAGCTCCATGGAAACCGTGCTGCATAAACTAATGGATCAAAAGGCGGAACAAACGGTGGAATTCTTTTCACATATCTATGGGAAAGCGCCAAATGCCGATGCGATCCGCCTTTTGATGGGCTCCCAGTTCTGGTACTTCCGTCAGCTGCTGGATCGGCACATGGAGGAAAGCAGAATGCTTACCTGCTTACAGGCGGTCCTTGATTTTACCAACGCCGGTTGGCGGCAGTTATGTGACAGCCTGAATTAAATTGGCAAAGGAAATGGGCGGTGCGTGCGCCCATTTCTTACGGACGCCAGTTAGAGAGGGCTAACTGGCGAGAAAAGAGTTTGCGATGATAGATTTTGAATTTGAATTTCAATATGCAGAAGAAAAGAAGCCCACCTTGCAAAAAGTCGGCGGAGGCATCCCGGCGGGACGCTGCGTGGTGCTCTGCGGAGGCAGCGGATGCGGAAAATCTACGCTGCTGCGGTGCATCAACGGACTAATCCCACAATTTTACGAGGGAGAGCTGAAGGGCTTTTGCCGCCTGAACGGGCAGGACACCGCCGGGCTGCGTATCGGCGAGATCGGCGAGCTGGCAGCATCGGTATTTCAGGATCCACGAAGTCAGTTTTTTACTGTGAACAGTTCCAATGAAGTGGCCTTCGGTCTTGAAAATCACGGTCTGCCGCAAGATAAAATCCGACGGCGGGTAGATGAGGCCTTCCGGATCTTTCATCTGGAGCGGCTGAAGGATCGCAATGTCTACGAGTTGTCCAGCGGCGAGCGACAGCTCATCTCCATCTTGTCCGCGTGGGCAATGGACACAGATATTTTTCTGCTGGACGAGCCAACGGCCAACCTGGACTTTGCAGCCACGCAGCAGTTAAAGGAGATTCTGCTGGCGCTGAAAAGGCAGGGCAAAACGCTGCTGCTCAGCGAGCATCGACTCTATTATCTTGCGGATATTGCCGATGAATATTGGGCCATGGCAGACGGCGAGATCAAAGGAAAATACACTGCCGCAGAGGCAAAGGCGTTCTCAGTGGAGCGGAGACAAACACTTTCTCTGCGCACGCTCGACCTTGCGGAGATCACCGTGCCGGAGAAAGAGCCGCTGCCGAAAACCGCGCCGACGGCACATGCCGTCTCAGATGTCCGCTATACATACGGCAGGAAGGCCGGAGATACCCTCTCTGGTGTCAGCTTTTCCGTCCGTGAGCATGAGATCGTCGGCCTTGTGGGCGCAAACGGCTGCGGCAAAACGACCATCGGCAAGCTGATTGCAGGGCTTTACCGCCCCTCCGGCGGCAGGATAATGCTTTTCGGAAAGCCGCAAAATCCAAAGCAGCTGCAAAAGCAAGTGCTGTTCATTCTTCAGGAGGCGGAGTTCCAGTTCTTCACCAACTCCGTCCTGCACGAACTGCAATACGGCCATGCGGTGACACCGGAGTTTGAAGCAAAAACGGAAGCGCTGCTGAAAAGTATGGATATGTGGGACTGCCGCGACCGACATCCCTTTTCCCTCTCCGGCGGGCAGATGCAGCGTCTGACGCTGATGATGGCGTATCTGTCCGACAAGCCAATCGTCATACTGGACGAGCCGACAGCAGGACAGGACGCGGAAAGTCTGGAGCGGTGCGCGGCACTGATCCGGGAGATGCGGAAGAAAAAGACTGTTCTCATCATCACCCACGACCTTGAACTGATTGCAGATGCCTGCGACTACTGCATCGGGCTGTCGGATGGACATGCAGAAGCAAAATTTCCCGTTCATTCGGAACGAGATTTGCAAGTGGTACGGCAATATATGGAGCGCTTCCATCCTTCCGATGCTCCTGCGAAAAAACAGCATAAAGAACGATTCCATCCGGCGACAAAGCTGCTTTACTGGCTGACTCTGCTGGTCGTGATCTCCACGTCCAACAACCACTTAGTTTATGCCGCATACGCGGCACTGATCCTGCTGACCGCAGCTGACGGCTGGTTCGGAACGGCGCTGGCAGGCGGGATGAGCTTTGGGCTGCTGTGGGCGGCAAACGCTCTGCTGCCGGGCACGGTGTTCTCCTTCATGCTGGTGCTGTTCCCGCGAATCATTGCCATCGGCATTTCCATGCGGACGCTGATTGGGCGGAATGAAGCCAGCCGTACCCTGGCGGCGCTGCGTAATCTGCACCTGCCGGAACGGCTCATTATGATCGTCGCTGTGATCTTCCGCTTCTTCCCCGTTCTGTCGGGAGACATGAAGCTGCTGCGGCAGTCCATCCGCACGCGGGGCGCATTTGCAACGCCGCTTCAGAAGCTGCGGGCGCTGCCATCCTATATCGAAATACTGACCGTACCGATGGCTTTGCGCGTTATCCGCATCGCCGAGACGCTGTCCGCCTCTGCCGAAACACGGGGCATCGACTTAACCCGCCGCAAAAGCAACTATCTGTCGCTTCGGTTCTCTGCGTGGGATGCTGTGTTCTGTGTCCTGCTGGCGGCATCGGTCGCCGCCGGCCTTGTTCTGTGATCGCCGTCTCTGCGACGTTCAACCATATTCCATTCAAAAAGGAGTCTTTAACCATGAGTACTGCAAACCCCAATAAACTGAAAGTCAAGGACATCATTACCGTTGTCTTGCTGGCCCTGATCAATGTGGTCATTTTCTTCGCCAGCTCCGTCCTGTACGCAACGCCCATTACCATCATTCTGATGCCGGTGTTTTTCGCCCTGCTGGAGGGCATCGTCTACTTCATCATCGGCACGAAGGTGAAAAAGCCCGGTGCGATCCTGATTTACAGCATTGTCCGCGCCATTATGGGCGGATATCTGCCGTACATCATCCTCTTTATTCTCTCCGGTGTCATTGCCGAGCTGCTGCTGTGGAAGATGGGCTACGGCAATGCGAAGGCGCTGACCGTCAGCTATGTCATCAATCAGGTGCTGGCCGCATTCGGCAGCACTATAATTCCCTACGCCATCGCAGCCAAGGCTATGGCGGATCAGATGGTCACCGATGGCCGTCAGGACGCCATCCTTGCCGCATCCCAAATGCTGCAGTCCTGGGTGTCTGTGGCGCTGGTGGCCGGCGTGATCGTGGCGGCCTTTATCGGCACAATGATCGGCAAGCGGATCGTGAAAAAGCATCTTGCTGCGTAATGCAGTCGAAAGGAGTTCACCATGAAAGAAATTGAGCCAAATCGCTCTGCCGCCTCGTGGCTGGCAGAGCTGGCAAAAGGGCGGTACGGCGAGTACGCTTTGAGCGTCCTTACGGCGCTGCTGGGTGTCGCCTGCTCCCTTGCGCCGTATTTCATCATCATCCGGCTCATCACCGCACTGGCAAACGGGACGGCGGAGCTTTCCCGCTGCCTGACCCTCTGCGCGTGGATGGCGGGCTTTTGGGTGCTGCGCTATGCGCTGCACAGCGTTTCCACCTCTCTTTCCCACCATGCCACCTTCCATGTGTTAGCCAATACCCGCACACGGCTACTGGATAAGCTGGCCACGCTGCCCCTTGGCACGGTGCTGGACCGTTCCTCCGGCTCGTACAAGAACATTATCGTGGAGCGGGTGGACTCCATCGAAACCACCCTTGCGCATTTGCTGCCGGAGATGACAGCCAACATTGTGGGCGCGCTGGCGGTGCTGGTGCTGCTGTTTATCGAGGACTGGCGCATGGGGCTTTCCATGCTGATCGTCGTGCCGCTGGGCATTATCTGCTTTATGTCCATGTTCAGCGGCTATAACGAGAAGTTTCAGCGCACGGTCACCGCGACAAAGGCGCTGAACGACACGGCTGTGGAATACATCAGCGGCATTGAGGTCATCAAGGCCTTCGGGCAGTCTAAGACCAGCTATGCAAAGTTCGTCTCTGCTGCAAAGGAAGGGGCAGACTGCTTCATCGACTGGATGCGCGGGAGCTTGTTCGGACAGGTGGCCGGAATGGCGATACTTCCTTCAACGCTTCTCGGCATCCTGCCGGTGGGCTGTCTCCTTTATATGCACGACACACTGTCGGCAGAAACATTTCTGGCAGTCATCGTGCTTTCCTTCGGCGTTATGCAGCCGCTGATCACCGCCTTCTCCTACACCGACGACATTGCACAGGTCAAAACCATAGTCGGTGAGGTGGCGGAAGTGCTGTCCGACGAGGATATGCAGCGTCCAACGACGGCGGAAAAGCTGCCGGCCGATAACGCCATCCAACTGAAGGATGTCCGCTTTGCCTATCACGACAAGGAGGTACTGCACGGAATCAATCTGCACATTGCCCCGGGGACGGTCAATGCTCTTGTTGGCCCCTCCGGCAGCGGAAAGTCCACCATCGCCCGGCTTATCGCCTCTCTGTGGGATGTAAAGGACGGTGCCATCGAGCTGGGCGGCGTGGACATCCGTACACTTCCGCTGGCGGAGTGTACGAGGCGCATCGCCTATGTATCCCAGGACAACTACCTCTTTGACCTTTCGGTGATGGACAATATTCGTATGGGCAAAAAGGGCGCAACCAACGAGGAAGTCATCGATGCGGCAAAAAAAAGCGGCTGCCATGAGTTCATCATGGGTCTGGAAAACGGGTATCAGACCATATGCGGTGCTTCCGGCGGACACCTCTCCGGCGGTGAGCGGCAGCGCATCTCCATTGCCCGGGCTATGCTGAAGGATGCACCTATCGTCATTTTGGACGAGGCTACCTCCTACACCGACCCGGAGAATGAGGCGGTCATCCAGTCGGCACTGGCAAAGCTGGTACGGGGTAAGACGCTGCTGGTCATCGCCCACCGCCTGTCTACCATCGCCGATGCCGATCAGATCATTGTCGTGAATCACGGCAAAATCGAAGCCACCGGAACACAGGCAGAGCTTCTGGCGTCCTGCCCGCTTTATCAAACCATGTGGGAAGCCCACATCAGCGTCAAAGACGATGGGGAGGTGGCATAATGCTCAAGACACTGAAAAAGTTTTTTGCCTTCTGCGGGGCAGACAACCGCAGGCTGTTTATGACATCCATCTGGCTGGGCGTGATCAGCGCCATCTGCTCCGCCATGCGGATTCCCGCCACTGCCATCGTCATTCAGGCGCTACTCACTAAAAATGTCACCATGCCGACGCTCTGGACGAGCCTCGGCATTATCGTAATCTCATTGATCATTACGATTGCCATCAATATGAAGGCCACTATGCTCCAGACCCGTGCAGGCTACCGTGCCTGCGCCAACAAGCGAATTGAGATTGCCGAGCATCTGCGGTATCTGCCTATGGGCTGGTTCAATGACAACAGCCTGGGTGAGGTGACCTCCGTCACCACCAACACCATGGAGAACATGGCCAACATTGCCACACGGGTGGTCATGGTCACAACGAGGGGCTTCCTGACCTCCGGCATCATCGCGGTCATGATGTTCCTGTTCGACTGGCGCATGGGGCTTATCACGCTGGCGGGACTGATTCTGTTCTTCGCCGTCAATGCCGCCATGCAGCGCTCGGAGCAGGCCCTTTCCCAGCGGAAGTTCAATGCCGACGAGCGGCTTGTCTCCAAGGTGCTGGAATATGTGCGGGGCATCGCCGAGGTCAAGAATTTTGACCTGACCCACGATTCTGCAACGCAGGTACACGGTGCCGTGGAGGAAGCCCGCAGGGCGTCCTTCGCCATGGAGATACCGTCTGTTCTTTATATGCTGGCGCAGTTCATCGTCAACAAGCTCACCGGCGTTGCCGTCTGCACCGCTGCCATCGGCTTTTACTTCGGCGGCACTATGGAGCTTACAAACTGCCTTTTGATGCTGATCTGCTCCTTCATTCTCTTTGAACAGCTGGATTCTGCCGGGAGCTTTTCGGCTCTGTTCCGCTCCATTGATATCGGCGTAGACAAGGCCAACGCCATTTTGAACGTAGAACCTATGGACATCGATGGCGAAGACCTGACGCCGGAACGGGAAGACATCGCCTTGTCTCATGTGGATTTTTCCTATGACAGCAAGCCCATCCTGCACGACGTGTCCCTGACCATCCCAGAAAAAACCACGGTCGCTATCGTCGGCCCCTCCGGCTCCGGCAAGACCACTCTCTGCAATCTTATGGCGAGGTTCTGGGATGTGCAGTCAGGCAGCGTGCGCCTTGGCGGGCGGGATGTGCGGGAATACAGCTACGACAGCCTCATCCGCAATTTCTCCTTCGTGTTCCAGCGGACCTATCTGTTCTCGGACACCATCGCCAATAACATCCGCTTCGGAAAGCCCGATGCTTCCATGGAGGAGGTGCAGGCCGCTGCAAAGAAGGCGCGGTGCTACGACTTTATCATGGCACTGCCGGACGGCTTTGACACCGTCATCGGCGAGGCAGGCAGCTCGCTTTCCGGCGGCGAGCGCCAGCGCATTTCCATCGCCCGGGCAATTATGAAGGACGCGCCTATCATCATTCTGGACGAAGCCACTGCCAATGTTGACCCCGAAAATGAAAAGGAGCTGATGGAGGCTGTTGCGGAATTGACCCACGATAAGACGGTCATCATGATTGCTCACCGGCTGAAAACTGTGCGCAACGCCGACAAAATATTCGTTGTCGATCACGGTGAGATCGTCCAGCAGGGCACGCATGACGAGCTGGTTGCTGTTGACGGGCTCTACCGCCGCTTTGTGGTGGAGCGCAAGCAGGCCGCCGGATGGAAGGTCTGAAGAAACACAATCTAAAAAATATGAAAAGAAGCTCGTATCATTATTGACGATACGAGCTTCTTCGTTTATTCTCTGTTTCCTGTAATGTAATAGTCGCAGAATTCTCCGCCGTTTGCCAACGTCTGCTTTCTGTGCAGCACGCCGTGCTGAAGCGTGATCATCACTTCATCAAGTTCGCAGAACAACGGCATGAGTTCGGAAACACCGAGTTTCTCCGTGTAAATGCAAATCGGGCAGCGGGTGATGCGGTAGTAGCAGGCTCCCTCGTGCGGCTGACCGACAAAGTCCACCTTGAAGGAGGTCGGATACTGCTTTTCCTTTTCCGGCGTGTACCACTTGTAATATTTCACGACGCTCTTTTTATTTTCCGTCTTACCCTTGTCGGTGTTCAGGTCAGTCCTGCCGAAGTACCATTTGATGTGGTAAAGCGAACACCGCATCATCTCCTGCACCGTCTCCGGGGGAATTTTCTTTTCACTTGCCACATACGGCGCAACAAAGGCAAGGGCGAACAACTCGTTGTATGCCATAGGGTTATCGTCACCGATGTCGTCTGCTTTCTCGACAAGCTCACGATAGACCTTTTTGCTCTTTTTCATAATGTCGGCGGCATATTCCCTGCCGTACTTCTCTGCCAGAACCTTTTTCATCGGGCTTTTGAACATCCAGAAATAAAAGCCGTTGTATTTCATATCACTTGTCCTCCCGTGATTTATTTACAGATTCAAAAAACGCAGACCAGCCGCCGATATGATAAGCCATCAGCGCATCCATGTACGTTTCGGCGGCCTTGCGGTCAGTACATTCGCTGACAATTCGCCGGTAGCTGTCAAACTGTGCGGATATCAGAAGTCCGAGCAGCTTTTCATCCATGCCGGTGAAGCCGGAATTCCGAAAGAACACGATGCTTTCCTTGATCTTGCTCTGCACGATTCCTTCGAAGTAATGTTCAAAGCTGCTTCCCGTACTGCGGCACAGAAGCAGTACAGCCTCCTCATAGTGGTCGAAAATCAGGTGCAGGATCGCTGCCGATTCGTGCTGCATGGATACTTTCAGGGCTGTCAGGAGGTCAGCATCTGTACTTGCGTAATACTCCGCTTTGGTGTTTTGAAACAAGGCCTCGATCTCTCTCAGGAGCGGCTCCAGCAGGCAACCGAACAGCTCGTCCTTGGATTTGTAGCGGGTCTGTATTGCACCTACGGTCACGCCTGCTTTCTCGGCGATCTTCCGAAGCGATGCACTGGAATAACCTTTCGCCGAAAATTCCTGTCGAGCAGCCGTGATGATCTTATTGTCAAGCGTATGGTCTCTAAGTGCCATATATTCGCCCCTCCCTCCATAATTACAATGTAATTGATTATGTTGTAATTATATCGTTGCTCCGTTTATTTGTCAATATGGTTTGCAAATTTTACAGTACACTGCAAAAAATACCGCCGGCATATTGCCGACGGTACGAGAATCATATCTGCTCCAAATCTTTGTACTGTTCAAGCACAGGACTTTTATCTCCTACATACCAATAGTCGCAGTAGCTGCCGCCGAGCGCCTTGGTCTGCGTGCGGATAAGCCGAGCGTGCATGACCTCGGCAAGATAGTGGTCAGTTTTGCAGAGGTACGGCAAAAGCTTATCATAGCCATGCTCTTTTGCGTGTTTTACTATCGGGCAGCCGACAAGATGAAAAGCAAAGCCCTCCGTGTGCTGCTCGGGGTTGATCTCAACCCTCCAGCTATCCATCCATTCTCCCTTTGCCTGATGCTCTTTCTGCATCCGGATGAACTTGATATATGTCCTTTCAAATAACCGATACGGCCATCTCTGACGGTTTCCGTCTACGAATTTTCCGAGAAATTTCATTTTGTCGGTCATCTGCCGTTTGATTTTGAGCAGTGCTTCGCCGTCAAGTCGGTGTCCGCTTGCTTCATAGAAGGAAAGGATAGTGAACCAATCCAGCATATTCTTTGCCATTATATTTTCACCGAGGTCGGGCATATCCTTCATGAATTCGAGGTAATACCTTTCGGCTTCCCTGAAGATCTGCTCGGCTTCATTCGGATATCGCTCCCGGCAATAGCTTTCATATGGCTTTGCATATTGCGATTTTGCATAAGCTCTTTTCATATGGATTGTCTCCCACGCCGATCTCCGGCGTTATTTTCTTCCAACGATCATGGCCGAGTTGCCCAGCATCATCATAGCGGCACGCTGCTTCGAGCCGAAAATTTTCTCTGCGGTCTCCACATACTGAACCTCGGCAAAGCCCATGCCCCTCAGTTCCTCCACAAAGGCGTTCATGTCGCCGTACATCTGCGGCTTCATATTGTCATGCAGGACAAACACGCCGCCCTTTTTCAGTACCCGCAGGCTTTCCAGCAGCAGGGCATGCTTGTCCGCACCCATAATGTTATGATAGACGTAGTTGCTGATCACAGCATCAAAGCTCCCGTCCGGGAAATCCAGCTTATTGGCATCGCCGTGGACAAATCCGCATTGCTTACCGACACCCTCGGACGCCGCGTTTTTTTCGCAGAGTGCTTTGCTGTAGTTGTACATGGCGCCCCAATAATCAAGGCCGGTGATCTTCGCCTCCGGCCATGTGAGCGCTGCACGGACCGCCAGCGCACCGGAGCCGCAGCCGACCTCCAACAGGCTTCCGTGACCGTCAAAGTCAAGGCTGCTCAGAATTGTCTGATGCACCTTTTCCATCATGCCGCCTTTGCCGAAGGCGTACTGGCGGCGGATCCACGCCATCCAGCACAGCAGTGCCACCAGAATCACGGTGGCTGCGGCGAACACAACGCCCAAAACCGTGATGCGGAATACGGTAAAAGACAGTGCAGTCAGCACCAGCGTCACCAGCGCAATTCCCCCAAAAACATAGAAGACCGGATTTGACATCCAGCTGCCGTAGTCCTCTCCGTGCGTTCCCACTTTGATTTTCTTTTGAACATCAGAAATAGTGCTTTTCATGTAAGTGATTCCTTTCTCTTAAAATTGTTTCTCGCATAAACCGCCGCCGCAATGCACCAGATCACGATGGCGGTATTGGTGCTGCTCTGGCTCATTACGGACATCCATGTATCGACAGGCACCTGCATCGCTTGGGCAATATCCGGGACGCCTGCCAGCAGAATGTTCCATGTGACCGGGTGAAAAGCCAGCATCCACCGGGAATACCATGTCTTGCCCGCAAGCAGCATCACAAAATGGATGCCGAAAGCCAGTATCATCGGAACGTACATCGGCGCAATGGCGAGGAGCATGCCGTCCTGATAGGCGGTGACCGCCGCGATGGCGGCTTCTTCTCCGATGCGCGGGCCCAGATAGGTGGTGAACCACGCCATGGTAGCCACCCAGGTGTGGATCGTCAGCGCCACCGCAACGGTGAAAATTCCGCACAGATACTGAATGATCTTTGTTTTTCTGTACTTTGTATCAATGTCCGCATTCAGTGCTTTTACCGCAAAGTAATAGAGAAAGCCCCCAATCGCTCCCAGTCCAACGGTAAGCACGGGCCTCCACAGCCCATAAGAGCCAGACAGATAACAGGCTCTGTTGAAAAGGCTGGTGTCGGTTTTCTGAAGCGGAACGCACCCCAGCAGCCAGTCCCCGGCAGCCATCAGAACTGCTCCGATCGCACCGAGAATGTACCATCGAATCAGCTTTTTCGGTTTCTCCGTCTTCATCTTTTTTGCCTCCGATTGCAGTTCATGATTCTGCTTTTCATTTGGGCAATTTCCTCCTTCTTAGAAGATCAAAACGACAATACCGCCGACAATTGCCGCTCCTACGACCCAGATCAACGCCAGTATGCTTCGCCTTTTCAGCACCTGCCGCCAGGTCTGCACAAACGGTGCATCTTCAAGCCCTGGCAGCACCCAAAATCGGCTGTGCCCGACCCATAGCCTGTCGATTACAACGCCATCGTAAACATTCATGACCTCAAGAAGCAGCAGCGCCTGCCAATAGGCTTCACCAAAGATAGAAGCCCTGTTCCACATACCAATAATCAGCACAAGAGCAGCAAGCATCACGATGTAAAACGAAATCATAAAGCGCTTTCGTTTCCGGTTCATCGTATTGCGGTCGATCAGTCCCAGCTCAATGGCTTGGTCCTGCACCGTCTTGGGATAAAAGTACAGTCCATTGACCGCCCCGCCGATCACAGCGATTTTTACCATTGCGGTAAACAGCAGGCAATAAATCAACAATTGCAGTATGATCATTGTTTTTCCCTTCTCAGTCTGCGTGCGAATCGGGCATATGCTCCCATTTTCTTCGCCTCCTATTGCGGTTCATAAAGTCATTGCACCCCATAGAAAATTTCTTTTTTGAAGGAGAGGTAGATTGGCAGTCCTGCGACGAAGTTAAGAACACCGCCAACGATGAGCCATACAAGCACTGAGGAAACGCCCGCTGTTGTGATCTGAGTCATTCCGACAACCGCCCCTGCCAGTCCGGAATAAACCGTTATCCCAAAGCTCAAATTCTTTTGGAGCTTTGTGGCAATCTCCTTTTCGTGGATCTTGTTCAGATAAATTAGATACGCAACACCGAACAGGACGCCCGCCAGCGCAAGTAGCGCCGCATAGTCCAGCACATGGCAAAAGCCGTTTCTTCAAAAGTAAATAACACCTGCAATCAAGTGGATCATCCAGCCAATATCGCTGATTAGCCCCAACATCAGGAACGGAATATCCGGCATCATCGCTGTATATCGGACACCCTGTTTCCCCGCCTGCTGAAGCTGCTGGATATGGGCTTCTGTTGTTTTTCTTTTTTCATGCAGGACTTTTTTTATCACACGCATAGAAAATCTCTGCCTCCCAAAACGATTGCTTCTGTCACACGTCCTCAAAGCAGCGCGCAAAGCCACGCTGCCACAGCGGAGGCGGGAATGTAGATCACAAAGTGCCAGATATGTGTTTGCTTGTTATAGCCGAACATATGCGGACCGACCACGCCCTTCAGCTCCGGATAGAAATGCGGAAAGAAATTGGAGTGGCACAGCAGCACCCAGTCAAAGAAAATGATGTCGTAGATCTCCATGGCGTAGAGCACGGCGAGAAACCGCACAAAGAAGTCCAGGAAGCCGAAGCCGTTTCTGACGCCGTCCCATACGCTTAGTGCCGCCGCAGCGAGAAAAAGCAGGATGGCAATGATCTCAATCACCCAGCCGATACTATGTGCGCCGGGAAATCGTTCCTTTGTATCGGGGATTGCGTCCAGATTTTCCTTTGGTGCGGATGAGAAAAAACGCTTGTCCTGAATGAAACCCACCCCGCCGTATAAAACAAGAAAGTATGCCAGAAATACCATGAGCGTTACAAGAACCGTGATTTTCATTTTGATGTTGATGCCTCCGTACTGACAGACTGCTGCTTTTCCGCGTCCGGTTTTTTGATCAGGTCATACAGCTTTCCAAATTCGCCGATGTCCCGCACTCCGGCAAGTTCCATGCCCAGATGGACATATTTGTCGCACTTGGACTTGGCATCGGTCTCCAGAATTACCGGCACGCCCAGCCGGTTGCCCTCGGCAAAGGCAATATCCATAACCTTGCGCATATAGCCCTGTCCTGATACTGCTCCCGCACACAGACAAGCCCTACAAAGATATACGGCTTCTTCTCCTTGTCCATGCGATCTTGCAGTGGCACACCGCCGCGCTTGATGGCCATAGCGAAGTGCACGAGCCTCTTCAGGCTGGAATTGCGCAGCATCCCCTTTGCAATGGGCCACAGCGTCCTGACGCCCAGTTTCTGCTTCGGCAGCTTGTAGGCGATATAGCCCTCGCCCCGCTCGCCGGTGGTGTGCAGAAAGCCGCCCCGCAGCACCCCGCGCACATAGGCGCAGATATAGTTTGCCGTGGCTTCTTTCCCGGAAAAGGCAGCGGACATTCCCGTTTCCTCTCCGTAGTCGTAATAGCCGAAAGCGTGACCGATATCATGGATGGATTTTTCGTCCAATGTTGTAACTTTCATTGTATTTCACTTTCCTGATTCTTCAGCACATCTCTCTGTTCCGCCATCCGTCAGAAAGCGTTCCAGCTCCGATGCAAGCAGCGCCGGATGATTGATGATCTCACCATGACCAAAACCGGGGAAGCAGCGGACGATCAGACCCGGATATGCCTTCCGCAGTCGCTGGATGGCCTTTTTCATATGCCCTTCTTTTTCTCCGTACCAGCAGGCGACCTTTGCATCGGGCTGTACCGGAAAGTCCGTCCGATAGAGATAAAGCCCTGCCTCCCAAGTGGCCCGGACGGATTCCAAGCTGATATGATCCGGGATACGGCGGAGCATGGTCTGCATTCCCTGCTCCGTCTGCCCCATAAAGCGCAACGCCCATGCAGGCATATACTTTTCGTGTGCCGTTCGATACTGCTTTTGCGGCATGACCTTCAAAATCAGTCGATTCAGCACGCCAAAATCCAGATACTCCGGCCCGCTGAGGATCATTCGACCGATTTGAATGTTTGGGGAAGCCTTCAGAAAAATAGTCGGTCCGCAGCCCAGCGACTCTGCATAAAGCAGGTCCAGCCGTCCGTCCAGTTCTTTTTCAATATATTCCGCCAGCTTGTCCGCCTGAGCCTGAGCGGTCGTGTAGGTCGTTTCGCCTGTTCCGTCAAAGCCGTCGAAACTGACGGCATACACGCAGAATTTCTTTTCCAGCAGCGGGATCAGATTCTCAAACTGCCGCCAACACATAAGATTTCCGTGCAGCAGCATAATGGTCTTTCCTTGTCTATTGCCGAATCGTTTGATGTCCATACCAATCTGCCTCCCGGCTATTTTTCGACCTTCATGCAGAAATCGCAGCGGTCATTTCCACGCCCCAGTGTCATACTTCTCTCCCAGATCAGCTTCGGATGCAGCCCGGTATAGCTGATGTCGTCGCTGTCGCAAAAGCAGCGGCACAGCTCTGGGCAGCCGTATTCTGCGCAGGTGTCGTGATAGGGACACTCCATCATATCCACACGCCAGACGCCGTTACCGGTCTGCAGTTCTTTTGGGGCAAAGCCCGCCGCCAGGCCGAAAACGCTCCGGGTGGATTTGACGAAAACGCCGGGGACAAGGCGGTAAAGCCCCGGTATGTGCAGCAGGGCGGCAAGCTGTTTGTGGCTCGTTCTCGCCAAGCGCTCCACATAGCCGTGCACGGTTTGCAGCGCCTCCTCTTTCGGCATGACCCGCTGTAAGGTCTCGTAGGCCGCAATGCCCGGCAATATCTGCCGCTTGAGGTGGTATTGCTTTTCCTTGCTTGCACCCGCATTTTCAGCCAGCAGCGCACTCAGGCGCATATCGAAAGCGGTGTTCAGTTCCTTTGCTTGCGCGGGAAAGCGCAGTGCCACAGTCTCCCGGAAATCACGGGAAAGATAGGTTTCCTTCCTCTTCATCGTCCGTTACCCTTTCTTTTTATACCCGCAGTCGCAGTAGGGTCCGCCGGAGGCGAGAGTGTACTGCCGCACAAAATCAGTCGCGCCGCCCGCCTCGCTCATGGTGTAGTCCAGATGGCACAGGGCGGGGGTTAGGTCGTACAGCCCCAGCTCTTTCATCAGCACACAGATGCCGCATTTGGTAAAGCGTCCCTCGTAGCCGCTGCCATCCGGGTATTCGTAAAACTCCATGTTCCACGAATAGGGGTTGCGGTCGGCGGCTTTCAGAGCGGCTGTTGCCTTCATAGTGGCAATATCCTTTTCGGTGAACTTGCTTTTTCCGCTCTTGCGGCAGAACCACTGCATGGGCGCAGTCATCATGGCTTTTGCATAGTAATCCGTCAGCCTGTCCACCTCCGGACGCTGCGGCATGGAGAGAATAAAAGCACCGATCATCGCGCAGTTGACGAGGTTCATCTTGAATCGGTCGCCTTTTTCAAATTCAGGCAGCTCGGAGATGATCTCCCTGTATTTAGGCTTTGCTTTTTTCGTGATGGCTTTTGCCGTATTCGTACCGTAGCCGAACACCG
>ERZ779729.551-NODE-551-length-35472-cov-15.099698_pt1 | contig 35472 bp, 22 predicted proteins | sample MGYA00511072_ERZ779729 | MGnify/ENA primary metagenome ERZ779729 (study PRJEB29588, sample SAMEA2156675) | human gut metagenome | biome: human gut; feature: human-associated habitat; material: faeces | place: Denmark | collected 2008/2010 ...
TGCAGACACGCTGCAGTACATCGTAGACACTTTCGCCGTCGCTGAACGTTACCTCTGTGGCTGGAAGGATGATACCGTCCTCCGGCACAAGGGCTTTCTTGCTCTCAACGCACTTATCAATATTGTCCAAGATCGTCTCGCAAGAGATGGATATGATGCAGGTATACTTTGTGTCCGCATCCACATCGCTGTCCTGTGGCTCTACAGGAGCCGGTTTTCCCTCCGGCACAGGTCAGCAGGAGCAGTGCCAGAAGCAATGTGCACAGAGGTTTGGATCGCCGCATATCACTTCACCTCAATATCCGTCATGTCGAACAGGCGTGTCTGGCCCTGCCGGAAGCGGTCGCAGGCGGCCAGTGCGTAGAAGCCCTGCTCGGTAGCCATACCTCATCGCTGTGACGGAAGCCGCCGCCCTCGCAGGCAAAGGCGCACAGGCCGTCCAGCGGGGACGCGCCGTTTTTTACGAAGCGGCTGTCCGCTGCGGAATCAATGCCCAGCGCCGTCAGAGCCACGATGACCTGTGCGCAGGACTCGCTGTTGGCCGCGCCCCAGCTCATGAAGCCGCCATCGGCCTGCTGGGCATCGGACAGATAGGTCAGCGGCGCGTCAACTGCCGCCTTGATGTCTGTCTCCTCCTGATAAGGGGCCAGAGATGTCAGGGCCATGGCGGTCATGTCCACATCGGATTCGTCGCCCATCAACGCCCAGCCGCCGTCGCTGCACTGATAGGAGAGAATCTCCGCCACCAGTCCCTCGCAGGTGGTCTGCTCCTCGCCATCGGCGCACTGGGGAATATCGTAGCCATGGCAGTCCAGCGCGATCAGCGCCCAGATGGGGCCGTTGGTACCCTGTGCCCGCAGATAGGCCATGTCGGTTAGGCCCGCCGTCAGATCAACGCCCGCCATGTTGGCGGCATTATATCCGGCAGCCGTCAGGCCCAAGATGGCGCGGGAGTTCTCAGTGGATTTCGCGTGGTGCAGCCGCACGGAACCTGCTTGCTTGACATAGTCCTCTACCGTCTGCTCATAGCTCTGCGCAGTCTCATCACTGAGAAGTCCGGCACGGCTCAGGCCGATCACCGCCCACTCGCCGCCAACAGAGCCTGCGGAAAGCGCATCTTGCTCTTGTAGATATTTACCCGTTTCACGGTAGGCGGTCTGCCATGGTGCCTCCTCTGTCTTTGCGCCGCAGCCGGTCAGCAGCACCAGCAGGAGCAGCAGCGCAATGGAATGTTTTTTCATAGGCGTCTTCTCCTTGCAGAAATGTTTTTTTGCCGTCAGTGCGGCTTACCCACCGTACAATGCGCACGGTGGGCAAGCTGGGGAGGTCATTTCATATCCGGGTTATTTCCGTGTACCACTATGATTTATTGTTCCACCGGGAACTTTGACAGCTTTCCGTTTGCTACACGGTAGATCAATGCAGCATCCGTCGTATTCACGACACCATCACCATTTACATCAGCTGCCAAAAGTTGATCCGCAGACAACTGATATTTTCCATTTGCATAACGGTAGACAATGGCGGCATCCGTGGAATCGACTTTACCATTCCCATTTACATCACCGTATTTGACCTCGGTCTGGTCCCCAATGGTCAGGGTCAGGGTAGTCATGGGCTTATCGCAGTGGACGCCGTATTCCATCTCCAGGGTGTCGCTGTTTTCTCGGTTTTGGTACATGGCGTAGGGGAAGGTGATCTGGAAGTCGGTATCACTGGCCTTCAGCGGCTTATCGGACCAGGTGACATACTTTGTCACATCGCGGGTCATGCCGTTGGCGTAGTAGGCCGTTACCTGCATACCGGTGGGGTCGAAGGTGTCTTTTACATTGTAGGTCGTCTTGTCCGGCAGCTTCGTGACCTCGATGCGTTCAATGGTGCTGCCCACGGCCATCAGGTAGGCGGAGTCGTTTTTAAAGTAGATGGTGCCGTACTCATCCATGATGGGGCTACAGATGGCGTACTGCGCCTGTGCGCCGCTGGGGGTGAAGATGTTGTAGGGCGTCGTATAGGTCTCCGTTTTTCCGCTGGCGGTATAGGTCTCCATGGTTTTCAGAGAAACCTCGGTCTGACCGGGCTTGTCCTCCAGCACCCGGAGCTTGCCGGGGGTGAAGTTATCGAAGAAATACACATAGACGCAGCCTGTCTCCTCCATATAGGCAGTGGTCAAAACACCGCTGGTTTGGGGATAGCCATGGGTGCGCACAGTGTAGGCGATCTCCCAGTTGGGGATGTCGATGACCGTAAGGTTATGGCCACTGTATGCGCCGAACTGTGCCGTGCCGGAGATGCCGATATAGCCCCGCCCATTGTAAATGGTGGGTGTGCAGGTGGACATGGCGGGATTGGCGGGATCGTCCGCATAGTTGTAGAGCTTCAAGGTGCGGACATCCTCAATGGTACCCTTTTCGTCCACAGTGGCCTCGTAGAAGTAGCCGCCCTTGCTGGTGAAGTAATACTTGCCGTTGTAATGGGTGATAGAGCTGCGGATGTCGCCGGTCACATTCATCTTGTAGGAGGACAGCAGTTCGCCGGTCTTGGGGTTAAAGGACAGCAGACTGGGCTTGCCGGTGGTGTAGCCGGAAGCGCCGTCATCCGTGCCGATCAGCAGGAAGTCGTCGCACACATAGGCACCGGCCCAATAGAAGCCGCCCTTGCTGGTGTAGTACCAAGTGGGGAGCTTTTCTTCCATCGTCTGCGTGGGGTCCTCGTCGGTGGCGCTCAGGCACACATAGTGGGCCTCGTTGATCTCGCCTACCCAAAAACCGGTGTAGATGTAGCCATCGTGATAGACAATAGAGCTGTTGGGCTGACCGCCGATGGAGTCCCGATAGATCCATAGGGAGTCCAGGGTATTGGCGTCGAACGCCTGGATCGTGCCGTCAGACAGGCCCACGAAAATCATGCCGTTGGCGTAGGTGGGCGGGTTGATGGCGAAGCTGGAGTTGTGATCCATGGGCTTATCAATGAGAATTTCGCCGGAGATAGCATCCACCTTGTAAATGCGGGAGCCGGAGTAGGTGTAGATGGCACCGTCCACCAAAATGGGGCAGCCGCAGGCGTTCACATCGTAGCCGGATCCAATGGAGGTAGCCCAGTACAGCTCGGCATCCTTGGCGTAGACCGGCGTCTTGTAGTCCACCACACCGTTATTCTCATTGTTTTGGCGTAAGTGGGGCCACGCAGAATCGAAATTGATGAGCTTGTCGTTGGCTGGAGCCTTCTTTAGCGTAATGGTCAGTGTACCGTCCTTGTCGGGGGCGGTATAGTGCTCCACCGTTTGACCGATGTACCCGGCGCAGGTGGTAGTGTAGGAATAGCTGGCACCGGGGGTCAGGCTGTAGGTGCCGTTTTTCTCCACGATGCGCTTGCCGTTCAGATCGTTGGTCAGGAACACCGTGGCATCCGCCGGGGTCGTTTGGATGGTCAGTTGGATGGGGTCACTTTTCTGAACATGGACGGTATAGGTCAGCTCAATGCTGCCGGTATCTGCGTGGCAGACCTGTACCGAAATATCCTCATTATAAAGGTCTGTGTTCAGGACCGCTTCCGCGCCGGCCAGCGTGTCATAGCGTACGCCGTTGACCTTGGCATAGTACCCGCCGCAGCAGGCGGTGTCTGTTCTGCTGTTGGGATAGGTGCCGGAGAGGTAGAGAGCGGCGGTCTCCCGGTCTACCTTAACATAATAATCCGTGGTATCTCGATCAAAGCGGGCCGTTGCGCCCTTTGGAGTTACAAAGGGCAGTGTCTCATCCTTTGTGGCAATAGTCAGGCTGGACAGGTGCAGCTGCCGCAGCAGCTGAATATCGTAGTCCTGATAGTAGGTAGTGCCGTTTTCTGTCTTGGAAATGCGGATCGTCACCGTCTGGCCGTAACCGGCCTTGGCCACGGCGTAGGTCAGGCTCTGAGCAAGACCCGTTTTGCTGACAGGCGTTGTGATCGTCTCCATCCGTGCGAGATTATGAATCCCCGGCACGGTGCTTTGGGTCCGATACAGCGCCGTCACGGTTCCGGTTGCCGTGGCCTGCATGGCAACGGAGCTGTTGCAGTCGGACACCGTATAGTTGTAGGTGTGGTCTGCCGCCGTGAAGGTCTTGTCGGCGGCGTAGGCGATCCGGCTGGAAGCATAGGTGCCGTTGTAGAATGCCAGATCGGTCAGCCAGTCGGTGGTGACAGGCTCCGGGACGGACACATTCAGTCCGCTGGAGGCCGTGAAGGTGATCTGCGTATGATACCAGGTGTTCTTCGTGGCGATGCAGGTATAGCTCTCGCCGGGGACCAGGTGATAGATCCCGTCCACCGGGGCAATCTCGGAGCCTGCTCCATTGATCACCTGCACCGTTGTTCCGGAAGGCACAGCCAGCGTCACCGGTACGGAAGCTACCTTCTGAATGTGGAGGGTATAGGTGCTCTGCTCCCCGTTGGGCGCTGCTACCTGAATCATGTGATCCTGCGTGTCTCCGGTCAGCTGCACCGCCCCGGTTCCGGTGACGGTATAATCCTCACCAAATGGTGCGGCGTCAATATCCACAGTGGAGGACACGGTTTTTAGGCTGTACTCCCGGGTGTTGGGCGCAAACTCCAGGGGCAGCTTGGTCCCCTCCGCCGTGGCTGCCAGAGCCTTCAGCGTGGGCACACGGGTCACGGTGACATCGTAGGACTGAATCTGCGTGTAGCCGTCCGAGCCTGTATACTGTGCTTCCAGCGCGAAGGTCTTGCCCTCCATGCCAGAGGTCAGCAGATAAGTAAGGGATGTGGCTGTGCTGTTCCAGCTGCGGGATATGCCCGACATATCCTTGCCGTTGGTGCCGGTATAGATGGTGCGGAGCTTGGTGGTCTTGGTATTCGGGACATTGCCCATCGCCGCATTCAGATACACGCTGCTCAGAGCATTGGCTGTATCCTCGATCCAATACTGCGCCGTGTGGTTTGCACGGTTTTGTGCAGCGCGGTAAGGTTCTTGATCGACATCCAGCAGCCGGATATTGCCGAACCACTCGCCGTAGGGCAGGGTCGCAGCGACCTGGGCGTCGGCGGAGACCGTCAGCGTTCCCTCTGTGCGGTTATATCCGCCGTCGGACACACAGAACTTATAGTCGCCGGCGATGACTTGGACGCTGCCGGTGCCGGTGGTAACATTGCCATAGACATCCGTAAGGGAGAGGATCGGTGCCTCCACCGCATTGCCGTTTTGGGTTGCTGTGGCGGAGACGGTGTATTTGGTCCCGTCCAGAAGGGCCGCATATTCGGCAATGGCGTCTTTCAGGTTTTTCAGCAATGGTCCTGCCGAGTCGGCAGTTGCCGTCCGCAGGCCCTTCAGCGCCGCTGCGTAGGCACTGGCCGCTGCCGGATAATTCTGCACATGGTTGGTCATGTCCAGGTAATCCGCCATTTGGATAATCAGCTGGATAGCTGCGTCCGAATAAGTCGAAGATACATGGAAGCAAAGGGCCTTGACGGAAGAAGCCGGAGCGTCCAGCTTATAGCCACCCTTGTCATAATAGAGCAGGTAATTGGCGGAAACGCCGTTGATCTCATAGACGAATCCGTTTTCCAGGCCGACAAAGTCAATATCTGAATCCGCCAGCGCCTGTTGAATGGTTTGCCCAGATTTATACTGGATACGGGTCGGCTCCACGATGGTGCTGTTGGCGTTCATAGCCACAAGCACAAAGCTACCGGCGTACCCCTCTGCGGCCATCGCCGTGACCGGCATGGCGGCAGAGAGCAGAAGCACCAGACTCAGCAGCAGAGCCATTACTCTTTTGTGCATTTTCCTTCCTCCTTTTTTTCAATACAGGCAGTTCCATAGCCGGTACCGTATTTTCTCCCAGGTTGTCCAGCTGCCCTTGCAGGCATCCAGTACACGCACGGCAAATGAGTCAACCTGCTTGCGCTGCTCCGGGGTCATCTCCTGGGTGCTGAACAGCGCCTTTTGATTCAGTTCTGCGGCCTCCGCAGCATCCTCCGAGAACTGCACCGTACTGTGGCGCAGCAGGCAAACGGCATAGCCATAGCGCATGGCAATGGCCTCCCGGTCGTTTGCGGCGTCGATAGCGGCCATCTTCTTCCGAAACACCCTGCGGCGATGGAAAATGCACCCGGCCAGCAGCAGGATCAGCAGCAAGGGAAGAAGCAGTAGGTAGTGGGCATTCAGTGAGAAGGTAAATCGGTCCTGCTTGTGCTCGTTGACCTCCTCTGGCTGCTCCACCTCTACAAATTGCTGGGTGTTGTTCTCATAGGTATTCTCATCCGGGCTGTCGCCGCCCAGGGACAGTTCCTCGTCGTCTATGTAGCCGGGAGTCACCTCGAACGGCACAAAGCCGACACCGCTGACATAGTATTCCGCCCAGGCGTGGGCGTTTTCTTCCGTCAGGGTAATGGTCTCACCGGCCTTGTAGCGGGCGGCATCCTCTGCCGAGAGGTAATATCCCTCCACATAGCGGGCCGGAACGCCCATGTAGCGCAGCATCAGCACCGCTGCCGTGGCGTAATGGACGCTGTAGCCGTGTCCGCTGCGCTCCAGCGTATATTGCAGGAAGTCGCCGCTGCCGTTCATGGTCCGGGCAGTCTCATCGTAGGTCATGGCTTCCCGTAGATAGTCAAAGATGATGGTGCGGATGTCGCTGATGGTCCGGGTCTGGGTGTCCAGCTTCAATTGCCGCTGGAGGACGGCCCAGCTGTCCTGGGTCATTTGCAGGTCCACGGCCCGGAGATAGTCGGCATAGGCCTGCTCCTTGGATAGATAGGTCTCGATGTTTTCCCGGCCCTGGGCTGTGGAGAGGTTCCGCTGGATCTGATACCAGTCCGGGACGCTGCCTTTCAGATAATACAGGCTCTCTGCCGGGGGCAGATTCGTGTCCCCGATGCGGTCCGCTGCCAGCGTTTCGCTGCCGTAGACGGCGTAGGGGTAGTAGCCGTGGGCGGAACAGGCGGAGAGATTTCGTATAGTCATGGACAGCGGTGTGGCCGTCTCCGTATAGCCATCCGCCAGTGCAATTTGACTCTGGCCGTAGAAACCCGCCTCATGGAGCCAATAGAAAAGGTCCTCATATTGGGCGGTTTCTTCGGTATCGGCTGCTTTCCAGCCGGTGCCGGTGTAGGTGTCGTAGACCTGCCCACGCAGATACACCTTTTCCGGCTGCTCCATTGTGACTTCCAGCGCCGGGGTGTCGCTTTTATTCCAGGCGGGTAAGTTCTTGAGGTTTCCTTCCGGCATGGAATTGGTATCGCTGTCGTAGTGCCGCTGGTGAAGCTGGGTTTGCATCGTCTCGACCATGTCTGTATTCAGCTTGTCTTGGCAGGACAGGCCAATCAGCAGACACAGCGCTGCACACAGGACCGGCAAGATCAGCTGCGCCGGAACGCCTGCAAGGGCTTCTCCCTCTGCCGTGTGCTGCACCATCAGCAGCACCGTGCCAATAATCAGCAGCCCACCGCCGATGCCTATGGGAAACAAGCCCAGCAACAGGGCTGCATAGCAGGGCAGCAGAATCGGCAAGGCCAGCAGCATCCGTCCGCTCCATGCGCTGCGGCTGAGAAGCAGCGACACCGCCAGTAGCAGAACCGTTACCGCCAGAGGCAGAAATTGGGCATCCGCTGCCGCAAGGTCCAGGTAGATCTTCCCGGTCTTTTTCGTCAGCAGGGTCAGGAAATCATTTGTCAGTGTTCCAAAACCGGGTAGGGCAAACTTGTTCAGTGCCAAGCTCAGAAGAAGCAACACGCCGATGCCCGCTGGAACGAGCCAGTTCCCGATTCTGGTTTGGTATACTATCAGCAACGCCGCCTGCACCAAAATCGCAGCTGCTGTCATAGCCCACCATGGGTAGGGAACAGAGGGAAATGCAGCGGTTAAAAGCAAGCAGAAGCCCACCGTCAGAACGGCACAGACCACCCAAGCGCCCCAGGGAAAGTGCAGCTTTTTCTGTGCCGTTTCGGTGACAATCCACTGGAGTCCATTTTCATTTTTTCGCATGATGGGTTAAACCTCCAGTCGCTGCATGGCCTCGGAATAATTCTGCGGGGCAAAGGTGGTCGCACCGGGGTACTGTTCTTCGGTACAGAGGATGAAATGCACCCGTCCGTCCGTGAGCAGCTGTTCTTCCGGCGCTGTGCCGAAACAGAGAATTCGGCTGTAACCGTCAGTTTTGGGCAGGCGGCACTCAGCGCTGCCCCTGGTCTTTACCAGAGCCGGGATAGCCTGCAAAAGCTGGTTTTCCTCTGAAATGTCCTGGACCTGCAGATCGTCCCGGTCCGTCCAGCACAGGGTATAGGGTACACCACTTTGCAGCAGTGCCATGCCTGCGGAGGACACGACCTCCGCCAGTGCGTCCATCTGCTGGGGGTTACCGCCGGTGCGCTTATCCCAGAATACCAAAAGGGAACGGCTCTCCGGCTGGCTGGCCTCTTTCAGAATCAGCTCATCGAACTTGGAGGACAGCTTCCAGTGAATTTGCCGGATGTCATCGCCGGGGCGATACTCCCGGAGCTGGTACACCTCGCTGCGGTCCTCACCCCGTCGATTGGAAGCGCCGTCGTCGGCATAGGCCGGTCGGGCGGTCATGTCCGCCTCCATTGGATACAGGTCCGGGAGGATGGTCAGACGGGCATCCGCTTTCACGAGGGCCTTCATGGGAAGCAGGCCCAGATAGTCCAGCAGGGTAAACCGGCTGATCTGCACATACACTCTGCCGCAGAAGCTGCTTTGCAGCAGGATGGTTTGGCTGCTTTCACCCTTGGCTCCGATGCTGCCGGTCAGCGTCACTGTCTGATCTTCCTCAGTGAGATCATTGCGGATAGAGACCTGACAGCCATAGCGCATTACGGGCAGAAACGCTCCGTTGCGGATACGCACCCGACAGCTGACTGCCGTGCGTTTTGCCGCTGTGGCCGGGGTCAGAATGTCCGCCTGCAGGTGCCTGCGGACATAGAAATTGACCGCCCAGGAGGCCAGGGGCAGCAGGAGCAGCAAGCAGAGTCCGGCCAGCGCCCAGAAGGAGCCGCTTGTAAGAAGCAGCGCCGCCAACGCCAGCAGCAGGATCAGATAACACAGGGCGCTGCCTAAGATCGTTTTTCTCATTTGCTGGAAAATTCCCGGACATCCGGCTTCTGGACGGAGGTAAGTACATTTTGCAGGATCAGTGCCGCTGTATAGTCCTGGAGCCGCGCCTTGGAGTTGAGGATCAGACGGTGGACGCACACATCCGGGAACACGGCGCACACATCGTCAGGGATCACATAGTCCCGGCCCTCTAAGTAGGCGTTGGCCTTGGCCGCACGGGTCACAGCCAAAGCGCCACGGGGACTGACACCCAGGGTCACATAGGCGTTGGAGCGGGTCAGATCCACCAGCTCTGCAATATAGTCATAAATTCGGTCTGCCACATGGATATTGCTGACCTCTGCAATGAGCTTTTCCAGCTCGGCAGGGGAAGTCACTGTCTGGCAGGCAGAGAGCGGGTCCACATGATGGCGATCCTTCAGCAGTGCCGCCGTGCTGGCCCGATTGGGATAGCCCATGCTCAGTTGGAGCATGAAACGATCCAGCTGGGATGCGGGCAGCATCTGCGTACCCGCAGAACCCACCGGGTTTTCCGTTGCCAGCACGATAAAGGGCTTCGGCAGGGGCCGGGTCACGCCGTCCACGGTGACCTGCAACTCCTCCATAGCCTCCAGCAGAGCGGATTGGGTCTTGCTGGAGGTACGGTTGATCTCGTCCGCCAGCAACAGATTGGTCATAATGGCTCCAGACTGATATTTCAGCTTGCCGTCTGCCTTATCGAATACGGAAAACCCGATAATATCCGATGGCAGGGTGTCGGAGGTGAACTGGACACGCTTGGAGTCCAGACCTAGCGTTTTGGAAAATGCCTTGGCCAGCGTCGTCTTGCCTACGCCGGGGACATCCTCCAGCAGCACATGGCCCTGTGCCAGGATGGCCAGCAGCACCTTGCGGACGATGTCCCCCTTGCCCAAAACGACCTTGTTGACCTCTGCCTGAATTTGATCTGTCAGCTTGTTCATGCTTTTTTCCTCTTTCTGCCGATGATGTAGATCGCACCGGCGGCGATTACGACTACCGCACCGATCACGGCGCAGATGATGATTCCGTTTGTGCCGAATGCCTCACGGGGCGCTTGAGTGCCGTCAAAATGCAGCACCCACGGCTGCCCGGACCGCACACGCTGCACAGCCACTAAGGCCAGGACGGATTGGGCCGTTGCCAGGCCGTCGCCGGCCCCCTCCAGCACATGGCGGTAGGTGCCGTCCGCTTCTCGGAACTGGGAAAGCTCCGTCAGCAGGGTGTGCTCGCCCTTAACAAAACAGCTATCCGTCTCCGGGTCAATGCCCAGCGCACACAGGGCCAGGATGACCTGGGCGGTGCTTTCCGCGTTTTCATCGCCGTAGGCGATATACCCGCAAGTGTCCGTCAGCTGGCCGGAAAGATAGGAAAGTGCTGCGTCGATCTCGGTCTCCATCTGGTCCCGATAAGGAGCTAGGGCCTGCACCGCCATAGCGGTGATGTCCACATCCGATTTTCCGGGGATCAGGCCGAAGCCGCCGTCCGGCTCCTGAGCAACGGAAATGGCATTTACCATGTCCTCCCGGGAATACAGGGCGTCTGCCGGGACCTCTGTGTCCCCGGCATCCAAGGTCAGCAGCGCCCATATCCAGCCATTTAAGCCCTGAGCGCCCGGATCACGGGCATAGTTGTAAGTACCCTCTGCGATCAGGTCAATGGCCGAGCCGTCGGGCTTCGTGCCGAAGTTGGTGGGGTTGCCCCCCAGTGCCAGCACCGTTAAAGAAATCCGGTGGTATTCCGTGGCCTTGTTGCGGTCCAGGCATCCGTTTTTGGCGTATGCGTCCTCCACATGGGCCTTCAGTTCCGCCAAATAGTCGGAATAGCTCTCCCTTGTGCCGGACAGTGCCATAGCTATGGCCAGCCAATCGCAGACGGAATCGCCTGCAGGAAACAGTTCCCGGTCTTTCAGCAATTCACCCTTCTTGCCGCCCAGAGCGGACATTCCCTCCGCACTCTGTGCGATCTGTTTTTCCAAAGAAGGCTGCGCCTCCGCAAAGACCACCGTTGGGAGCAGAAGCAGCACACAAAGAAGTGCCGCTAATATTCGTGTTGCACTTTTCATGCAGTATCCTCCATCGTTCGTTTCAACGCCCTTCTACTTTACCGTTCCCGTGTCCCGTTAGAGCGTTTCCCATCCTCCGCCGCATCAGCCGGTCCTATTCGGAAGTTGGCTCTGTGGGCGTCGGTTCCGTGGGGACCGGGCTCCGTAGGGGCAGGCTCTATTGGCTCCGTTCCGCCGCCGGTGGCCGGGAGAATATCTGTTTTCTCCTCATGGCACTTGGAGCAGCGATAGTGGATGTAACCATCCTCTGTTTCGGTGGGTTCCAAACGGTCCGTCTCCACGAAGTCGTGGCCAAGGGCTTGGTAGCTGCCGTTGATCCACAGGCCGCAGTAGCTGCTCAGTGAACCGTAGCCGCCTCCGGTGGAATCATAGCCGCCGATGTCCTTGCCGTAGGACAGGGTGAAGCGCACATAAATGGTAATGCCGTTGCGGACCTTGTAGCCACTCATGCCGGTACCCTCATACAGGGTGCCGTTGATGGAGTACATCCAGCCCGAGCCTTGGGTATAGTCAAACTCCCCGATGCTGTCCCGGTCATAGTTGTCATTGGTGGTGATGCCGTCCCGCAGGATCAGCTCCCAAAGATGCTCCGGGACATTGGCTCGGTAGGCAATGTCGCCCCGGCTAATCCGGCGCAGATAGAAGTTCATGGTAGCAGACCCCTGGTAATCCGGCTCATAACCGCGCTCCTGCAGGAAGCGCAGCAGCACGGACGCCGCCGTTTCGCCCTCCACGATGTCCAGCGTACCGGTATCCAGAATGCCCAGGCCGATGGTGGTCGCATCCAGCACCACATCCACCGAGCCTGCCGGGTCGCCCTCACTGATCTGGTGATAGGTGACGGTGTAGACCTTCATGGTGGAGTTTCCGTTACCATCCCAGGCCAGCACCCGGACGATGTGGGTCTCTTCATCGCCCAACTGAGGGGGATCGAAATACAACTCGTAGGTGGGTTGAGAATCGCCGTAGCTCTTTTCCACGGTTTTGCCGTCCAGCGTGACCCGAATTTGATTGGAATAGATCACACCGGCTCCCAGCTCTGCGTTGGCACGGGCAATCACCGTCAAGGGGAAGGTTTGGGAGCTCATGTCCAGGCTGGCCCCGTCCAGATTGGTAACGATGGAGGGTGGATAGTCCCCCACCGTCGGGTGGGTATCGTCCGCAAGATTCGCGTAATAGCCCACCCGGTACTGAACAAGTCCCAGAAAGGTCTCCCCATCATAAAGAGACAGCACAAAGAGGTTATCTGCGTTGAAATCCAGCTGTGCCTCGTAGTCCTGGTTATTCTGAGAAGTAAGCAGCAATCCGTTTCCGGAATTGGTCTCATTTTTCAGCCGGACACGGATATGCAGATCGCCCTTACCCAGGGGATAGGCCACAAAGGTCAGCTTGCTGTCGGGCAGCTCTGCCTTGGTAAGCTGCTGGGTTTTCAGTGTCGTATAAATGCGGGGGGTATCATCCTCCTCACCGCCGCTGCCGTGGTCACCTCCGCTGCCGCCGTGGTCCCCGTCGTCTCCGCCGGTGCCATCACCATGGTCACCGGAATCCTCGGAGCCGCCTTTGTTATCGTCTGACTTGGAGCCGCCCTGGTCGCCCTTGCCGGGGTTATCCGTGGGGTCTGTGGGGCCCGATGGATCCGGCTTGGTGTCATCGGGTTTCTGCGTGTCATCCGGGTTCTGTGGCTCATCAGGTTTCTGTGGCTCGTCGGGCTTCTGCGGCTCTGATGGGTCCTGGGCAGTATCCGTATTCTCTGTATTATCCTTGCCGGAGCTTTGTCCGCCAGTGCTGCCGGAGCCTTGCAGCGACTCTGCCTGGAGCCGATCCGGCTGAGTGCTGATGGGATTCTCCGGCCTTGTCCGACCGGAGGAAAGAAGTGAGAGGCTGATCCCTGCCACCAGCACAATGACCAGCAAAATACTCACGGCGCTATATAGGCCGCTATGTTTTTTCATACGGGTATCCTCCAAATGCTTATTTTGGATTTTTACCATCGTCTCCTAAAACAGGAGGCAATGGTAAAGCCCCAAAATATGGCGAATTGCCTCCCCTCCCAAAAGGGAGGGGAAGCTATGGATTCGCCTTGGTTTACTTGGAATTTTTGACGACCGCAACGGCGTCGGTGGAGTTGACGGCCTTGTCAAGGTTCACATCCGCGCGCAGGAACTTCCGCACAGAGACTTTCTCGAAGTCGGTGTACTTGCCGCTGTAGATGTCATAGGTGAGTTGCGCATCGTTGATGTCCACAACACCTGTCTCGTTGACATCATAGCTCTGCTTCACTTCTTCGGCTGTGGCGCTGGCCTGGTTGATATTGGCCTCAGCCGTAGCCACAGTGAATACCTCATTCTTGTCCACAATCACCAGCCAGCTGTACACATTCTCACCGTAAGCGGTAGTCTTATACATGACATTATCGCCGTAGGCAAAAGCCTTGCCCTCTTCGGGGGTGCCGGTCACGGTTACCAGAAACACGGTCTTGTTATCCATCTGCACATACTCGGAAACAGCTACCTCCATGGTCAGAGTGGATTTCTTCTCGATGGTGATGACCAGATCGCCGGTGACATTGGCGATAGTGTAGGTGTTGTCGGCTCCCTCGGTGATAGTCACATCCTTGCCGCCCATAGTGGCAGTGATGGTGTACTCAAAGTTCTTCTGCTTGGCCACGGTGAAGGTGTAGTTAGCCTTTTCCTGAACGGTGCTCTCGCCGGTAGCATCACCTGCGCCGGTGCCTGCAAAGGTGACCTTGTAGGTTTCCGGCAGCTTGACCTGCTTATTGCTGTTGATGACGATTTCGCCGGTGATATCCGCACCGGGGATGGTGTAGGTGGTGGTGCCGTCGTCATTTACCTGGGCCGTAAAGCCGGTGTATGCCTTGCCGCCGATGGTCACAGCCATCTTGTAGACATAGCCATCCACAGGGGTCAGCTTGAAGGTGTAGTCAGTCTGGTAAGTAGCAGTCGCAGCACCGGTGGTATCATTGCCCTGGGTGACAGTGAAGGTCTTGGGGGTCTTAGTGCTGGTGACCTCCACATTGCCGTTGACATTCGCCACAGTGTAGATGCCATTCTCGTCCGGGCTAACTGTCGTTGTCTCGCCGCCGCCGACGGTGACGGTCACGGTGTAGTCATAGTTGGGGTCCTTGGGAACGAAGGTCAGATTGCCGCCCGCTTCGATCACGGAGCCTGTTGCATCGGTACGAGTGAAGTCGTCCGGCAGAGTCACGGTGTAGCCGTTGACGGTGATGGTGGTCGTACCGTTCAGCACGATGGCGGCGGGGGCATCAAGTTCGATGGCATTGGTATTGGTATCCACATACGCCGCCGTGACCTTGACCGCAGACTGGCCCTGACCGGCTGCGGTGAAATTCAGAGTGAGCGCGTCGCCCAGCTCGGCGGCTTTACCGTAACGCACGATTCGCACGGTGCCGCTGCCGGGAATCACGCGATAACCCTCGATGCTGGTGGCTTCCATGTTCAGCGTCAGAATGGTGGGGTCAAAAGAGAAGGTCATGTCGTAGGCGTTGTAGGCGTTCTTGCCGTCGTTGTTGCCGATGGTCACAGGGATCTCCACGATTTGACCGGAGGCTACCTGCTTGTCCGCACCCATGGACACGGTGTAGCCCTTGGCTTCACTGGACTTCACTGTGACATCAATGATGTTGCCGGTTAATTTGACATCGTTGTCTTTAAGCGTATCATAGTCAGGTAGCGCTTCGGTTTTGACCTCAATACGAGCGTTTTCTGCCGTGATGTTCTCCGTTGCCGTAAAGGTAACAGTGGCAATCTTGCCGGTGTTAAGAGTGACAGGGTCGCCTGTAGTGCTCAGGCCGGATACCCGGATGGCATTTTTACCAAGGATATCAACATTATCTCCCACTGCGCCAGTAGTGCCCGTGCCCGACATACATCCAGGTTCAAGCTCGCCGCTGGTTTTGACATAAGCAGTCTTGTCAAAATAAATTGCCCACTCCCAGTTATTCAGGTTCGTAATGGTCTTGTCGATCGACAGTGTAAGCGTAATCGTATCACCCGGCTGAACCTCTGTCTTATCAACTGTTGTTGACATCGTCGGAACATCAGCAGCAAATACAGCAGGGATAAGGCTGATAATCATGGCGATTGTCAACAGAATGGAAAGAGTTCTTTTCATTTTGTGTTTAACCTCCTTATGGTATTTAGGATTCTGCGGGGAATTTACTCATTTTCCCGTTTGTATAACGATAGATCAACGCAGCATCTGTGGAGTTTACAGCACCATCGCCGTTAACATCTGCCGACAACTTCTGAGAATCTGTCAGTGTGTATCTTCCATTAACCGAGCGATAGACGATTGCTGCATCCGTGGAATTTATGATGCCATCTCCGTTCACATCCCCATATATCACATCCGGCTTCGTGTCTGCCTTTGCATACTCAAAGGTGAACAGGGCGACGGGCCTAAAATTATTAGTGCTGCTGGATTCCAGTGTGACCGCCATCGCTGTTCCGTCCGCATTGCGGATATAACGGGTGACGGGGGTGGTGACAGTCTGGGTGCCGTCACTGTTGGCCTTGTAGCTGTTTTTCAAGGTAACAGAGCGGATAGTTGCCGAGGACACCACATCTACAGCAAGGTCCGTCTCGTAGCCGTATGCAGTAGCGTCTGCGTGGTAAATATCCACGCCCTCGTTGTAGGTAATGTCAACGCTCTCTGTTCCTTCCGGAACGATCACATGGTACTTGGGAATCTCCTCGTAGACATTTTTGAACTCCTCGTTGTCCTCGCTGCCCAGGGTAACGATGCCCTCATAGGAAATGTTCTTTGCATTCAGCTTCGTGCCGTTGACAGAGATGGACTGGAAGGGGCGCTCCAGCTCGGCGTCCGCCGCCACATTCAAGATGGCTGTGGCCGGTGCGATCTTGGCATAGTTCGTGCCGCCGCTGTCGTCCTTGGGGATCGTCCGGTTGGGGTCCATGCCCACGAGGTAGTAGGTGCCCTCCTCTGTGGGGGCGGTGAAGGAGAAAGTGCTCTTTCCGTCAGCCGCTTCCTTGTACTGCTCGATTTGCTCCCACTTGTCGTTATACAGGAACACATCCAGGTTCGAGAAGGGATAGAAGTCGCTGCCCTCAAAGGTCGTGCCGTAAGCCTGAGAGGAGATCGTCATCTCCATGCCGGGGCGGGCATTGTACGCGTCCTTGTCAAAGCAGGTAAATGCACCGCCGCTGGACCAGAAGCTCCAGTTGGTGAACATGGCCACATCCCACGTATCGCCGTCCGACAGCACGATGTAGTCGGAGGTGGAGCCCCAGCCGGGACTCATGTAGGGAAAGCAGTGGTTGCGGTAGTACATCAGGTTCTCATCATGACCCCAGAAGTTGGCCATATACAGGCTGGTGGGCGAGCCGGTGATAGTCAGAGCGGCAAAGCTGTCTGCCGTATAGGCCGGTGTTTCATCCATGTAACAAACATCTTCACCCAGCTTAAAGCTCGCCAGCGCGTCACGAGGATAGGCACCCTTGCAGCATTGCTCCTCCGGCAGGCCGATGAAGTAGCGCTCCAGCAGATAGAGATACAGGTGCAGGCCGGTGGGCCGCTCCACGATGTTCTCGTCGATGTATTTGCCTTCTCCGTTTTCCGTGTGATAGCGGTAGTATTCGCTCAAGTTGTACCGGCCCAAGTCAAAGTAGGGGACGGTGATGGCCTTGTGGCACAGCACCGTGCCGTCGCGGCCTCGGATGGGCACGCCGTCGTTGGAGATGGTCACATACACCGTGACTTTCTTGGCGGGGGTCTCATCGTAGTTATACTGTGCGTCCAATCCGTGGGGAGCTTCCTTGACCGTGATGGTAAAGGTCGCTGTAAGCTCTTTGCCGTCCGAGCAGGTCGCCTTGACCTTTGGCTCATAGGTGCCGGGGTCTTTCTCTGATACATAGAGTGAGCCGTCCTTGACCTTGGTTTGGACGCTGAACTGCGCTGCGTTGGTCAGCGTGTAGGTCAGCGTATGGCCGTCCGTATCTTCAAAGACATCTGAAAGCTTGATCTCCAGCAAGCTGCCGGCCACAACCTCGCCGGTGGTGACGGCATCCGCCTTCACGGAAACGCAGGAATCCGCAGCCAGCGCCGGTATGACGCCGAATACGCCTGCCGACAGAGCCAAAGTCAGTGCCAGCAGCAGAGATAGTATGCGTTTTCTCATATTTGTTTACCTCATCTATGCGTAGATTACATCCAGCGTGCGTAGAGCGTCATGTTGCTGCGCACCGGGTCTTTCTGTGTATCCCAGGGCTTGGTGAGCGCCTGATCTGCATACCAGCCGCCGAACACTGCGCCGGGCTTCGTGGGCGTCATGACTTCGCCAATGACGCTGCCCCGCTTCACGGAAACGGCCTCCAGCTCTGTGCCGCCGCTGGTCTCAAAGCGAACCTTCTTCTTGCCCAGCAGAGCCAGCAGAATCAGCAGCAGGGCCAGCAGGCCCACGCCACCGATGATCCACCAGGTGACGCTTCCTGCGGCGGCACCCTCGGCCCAGTTGGCGTAGAGGGTCATGTTGCCCTTAACGGTGTCCTTGTGGAAGTCCCACTTTTGGGTGCGGTCCAGGTCTCTGTACCACCCCTCCAGGTGGTAGCCCTCCCGGATGGGGTCCTCGGGCTTTTTCACCTTTTCACCGTACTGGACGGTCTGGGAGGGGACCTCCGTGCCGCCGTTGCTCTCAAAGGTAACGGTGCAGTCCGTGGTGACGATGACGGACACGCTATTATCCTTCACGGTGTATCCGGCCATGCCGTCCTGAGTGGAAACCAGGGTGTTGGTGGGGATAAGCTGCGACACACCCTTCGTGCCGATGACCTTCATCTGAAAGCTGCCCACTACCACCTCCGGCTCCCACGCCTCGCCGCCCTTAAAGGACACGAAGTTCAGATAGAAGGCCCGCCCGCCGGTGCGGCGGCCTAAGTCGCTCCAGCGGATGCCGGGGGCGGTCATGACGCTGCCGTCCACCAGCTGGAGGAAGGTGTCGTCGTACTCGATTTCCGTCTGCATACCGTACATATCGGCGCTTTCCTGGGCATCGGTGCGCTTGAGCACCAGGGTCACGGTGATGGTCTCGCCGGTGGTGGCCCGCACCTCGTATGCACCGCCTACGGACAGGTCAAAATTGTAGCTGCGGCTCTCGTCCGTTTTGCCGCCCGTCTGCGAGGCAAAGGCTGCGGTGGGCAGCAGACACAGCAGCAGACACAGGGCTGCCAATAGTGTAAAAATGCGTTTTCTCATGCTGATCTCCTTCTCTCTCCGACCGGTTGGGCCGTTTTTTGCCCGGCCTGGCCGGTGCGAAGCCCCCAACGGGGGATAGCTTCCCCTCCCGCCGGGGAAGGGAGGCTGGCAGGACCTTACTTAAACTGATTCACGATGGCCACAGCGTCGGTGTGATCCACCACCTTAGTGGCGTTTACATCGGCCCGCAGGAACTTCTCCACGGAAACCTTGGTGAAGTCACTGTATGTGCCGTTATACATATCGTAGACCAGCTGCGCATCGTTAACATCCACCTTCCCGGTCATGTTCACATCGAAGCCCAGGGTGATGGTGACCACATTGTCTGCGGCAGAGATGGCGACCTTGGCGGCGGCCTCCTCCTGGGTCAGGGTCTGACCCTTGTCCACGATCACCAGCCATGCATACCGGTCCGTGCCGTAGCCCTCGACCTTATACATGGTGTTGCCGTCATAGGTGAAGGCACTGCCGCCCTCGGGGGTGCCCTTGACCGTGACCAGCATCATGGTCTTGTCGTTCAGCTCCAGATATTTGGACACGGTCACTTCCTCCGCGCTGTGGGAGACCTTTTCCACCTTCACGACCAGGTTCCAGCTTCTGGCGTATCCATACAGATAGTCGTTATAATTCACGGCCTCGACCACATATTTCCCATTGCCAAGGCTGCGCACGGTGGCGGGCCTCTTAGAAGCTGTGGGAGTGCTGAGGGGCTGATAGTAAGCCGTGACGGTGTAGTCGCAGCTCTCGCGCTGGTTCAGCGTGAAGTAGTAGGGCATATTCTTGCCCATAGAGCTTGCATTCCCGGAGGCTGCGTCCTCAACGCCGTTGCCGGTGAACACGACCGGAATACCAGATTCTGTGTTGGGGTCGATCCATATTTCCACACCTCCAACGATTTCTTTTCCAGGGATCGTGTAGGTGAGGGTGCCATCGTCATTGGCAGTGGGGACCGCTATGACTGTATGGACAAAGGGATCCCCGTTGTCTACACTGTAAATTACACGGTAGGAGTAGCCGGCCCTCGGGGTGACGACGAAGGAGTAGTCATTCAGATAGGTGACTGTCTCCGGGCCCTTGGTCACATCCTGCTCCACATCTTCGTCAATCTTGTATTTCACATCGTACTGCTTGGGGGTCTTGCCGGTGTAGGTGACCTCCACATTGCCGGAGATATTCTCGATGGTGTAGGTGTCATTTGCGCCGAAGGTCAAGCCCTCGGTGACGGTGTCGCCCATCTTCACGGTGAAGGTGTAGGTATAGTGGCTGTCCACGGGCTTGAAGGTGAAGCTGCCGCCGTTGGGGACCAGGCGGGTCTCGTCAGAGGTGAACGCATCCGGCAGGGTCACGGTGAAGTTATTGGCGTTGACCACGGTGTCGGCGTCGGAAATGGTGGCATCCGGGGCGTCAAAGTTGATGGAGTTGGCATCCAGATCAAATTTGGCGTTGGTCAGTTTCACGGTCGAGGTGGCAGTCGCCTTGGCGGTGAAGTCCAGAGCCAGGGCCTCGCCCAAAGCTTGAGTAGCGCCGTAGCGGCGGACCCGAACGGTACCGTTGTTGTCCTCCACCGTCAGATTGGCGGCGTCACCGGTCTTGGTGTTCAGGGTCAAGGCTGCCGGGTCATAGGTAAAGGTCATGTCATAGGCGTTGAAGCCGGTGATGCCCTTTTCCCCGGAGGCGACGGTCACAGGGATACGCACTTGCTGGCCCGCAGCAACCTGCTGGTCAGCGCCCATAGAAACAGTGTAGCCGGTCTCGGTTCTCGGATCAGAGTCCGTACCGACTGTCATTGTAAAATCATTTTCCCATTTTTTAGTTGGAAGTCTTCCGGTCTTGGCATATACACCGCCTTTCACACGGTAGTTAATTGCTTGCCCTATATCGCAAGTTGAGGACACTTTGAAGGTAATCTTTGCAAAAGGCCCCTGCGGCAATGCCTGAATTTTTTGAGCAACAGAGTCATCAGATCGACCGTTCTCGTCAAATCGGACTTCGCTATCATATTCGCCAGCGGTGTCTTCTGTAATTTCGTATGCAATCTCAGTCCCGTAAAATTCAACTTTTTCACAGGAGAGGACATCTTTGTTATAATATATTGAACTCCAAAGTCTATATACATCCGCTGTACTTCTATCCAATGACATGACAGCGGTTATTGTCTCGCCGGGATTAGGGGCCGTATTATCAAAAGTGACACTAAAAACATCATCAATTTGCGACGCTGCATACACAACAGGGGTAATGCTTAAAAGCATAACGCAGGTCAGTATCAGGGAAAGAATTCGTTTTTTCATACTATTCTCCAAATAAAAGTATGAGGTCCGGGGAATCCGCAAGCGGATTCCCCAGACCTGCGTTTTACAAGTGCAATGCCATCAGGCTCACCATACTACTTGATACAGTATATCCGTTAGATCGCATCGCAGACGTGCTATAATCCTTACTGGTCCTTCAATTTAAGACAAGTCATTGAGGCGAGGATCTTCCAAATATGCAGCGAGAATCTCCACATCCTCGTCGTTCAACTTACCATCATCATTGAGGTCAGCTTGTGCCCACTGCTCCGCAGTCAAGTCTTTTTTTGTCTTGCCTGCATCTTTCCACTCCGTAAGCAATGCCAGATCCTCCTCATCCACATATCCGAAGGGATCCAGGTTCACATTGCCCACAGTCGGGGTCGTCAGGCCAATCAAGTCGGTCTGCCAGGTCAGAGCGGGGCTGTACCGGCTGGAGCCGAAGGCTGCGGTGGTCAGACCCGTGTTCATGCTGGTCACGAAGTCTGCGGAATCCATTTCTGCTCTGGTCTTAGCAGTGGCCGTCTGAGAGGTGCTCTTGGCACTGCCAATGCCCTGACTGCAGGTGAAGTCCAGATAATACAGGTTGGACATCGCTGCGGAGGCGTTGTTGGTCATGCCGACCACAGCGCCCACATTGCTGCCGGTGCTCTCCACATAGGCCCGGTTGTAGCAGTTCTTGACAGAAGCGGACGCGCCGGAGGCAAAGGCCACGATACCCGCCACATAGTTGCCGGCACCGGTGATGCTGCCGGTGTTGTAGCAAGCGGTGACGCCCTTGGTGGTCTGACCCACGATGCCTGCCACATAGCCGTTGCCGGTGATCGCACCGCCGTTGTAGCAGCCGGTAATGGTACCGGTAGCGTAGCCGGTGATGCCGCCCACATACTGATAGGCATGGATGGTGCCTTCGTTGCCGCAGTTGGTGGCGTTGGAATTCACCAGACGGCCTGCAACGCCGCCCACGCTGCTCCAGTTGCCATTCACACGGGTAACGGTGATGTCAACATCGGAGACAACGCCGGAGATGTTGGTATAGTTGGCGTAGGCCACCACGCCGCCGGAATAGGCGTTGGCAACGCTGCCCGTGGAGGTCAGGTACATCTTGCCGGTCACCTTCAGATTCTGAATGGTGGCGTAGCTGCTGCTGGTGCCGTTCACATAGCCGAACAGTCCCTTATACGGAGCCGAGGTAGTGGTGGCACTATAGTAGATGCCCATGTTCTTCACGGTGTGATTATTACCGTTAAAGCTGCCCTTGAAGGCCGTGCTGGCGGTAGTGCCGCCGATGGGCGTCCAGTTGTAGCCGGCCAGGTCAATATCACCCGTCAGCGCACCGTTGATGGCATAGCTCCCGCCGTTGACTTGCGCCGCAAACCAAGCCAGCTCCGCTGCGTTACCAATCTGATACACGCCATCGGCCAGAGTGGGCTGCGTCTTGGTGGTGCCGTCCCATGCGCCGGCAGCAGAGGCCGTCAGCGGAATGGTCTTGGTCAGCACACCGCCGGACACATTGGCCTTGTCTGCACTGCCCAGGTAGAAGCTGCCGTAGACATAGTCGCAGCCGGCGCAGAGCACCGCATAGGTGTAAGTGCCGTAAGGCAGGTTCTCATACTCGCCATTGCTGTTGGCGGTATGAACATTGCCTGCGGCATCCGTCAGCGTCACAGTGGGCGTGGCGGTGGTGGGATTGGTAATATTCAGCTTCAGCTTGAAGTTATAGCGCGGAGTGACCTCCACATTCACATTGGGGAAACGGTTCAAGCAGAAGTTCACCGTGACCGCATTGAAGTTCGTGCCCACGCCGGTATTCGACATGTTATACAGGGTGGCAAACGGGTTCGCCGCCGAGTACATGGAGCCGTAGGTATAACCGTTGGTGAGCTGAACATTGGCGGTGCTGCCGGAGCCAAAGTCCACATTCGTCGGGATTGTCAGCTCCAGCTTGGCCTGATCCATCTGCTGATACTGGGCGACATTGGTCTTATAGGCCGTATCGCCGATGGAATAGAACAGGTTGTAGGTAGTGGGGTTGAAGATACCACTGTACTTGTAGATGCCACGGTAGCTGCCCTCGAAGGTGAGAGACACCTTATCGCCGGGCATGATCTCCGTCTCCTGGGGATTGGAGGCGTTGGTGACCGTGGCGGTCACTTCGGCCACACGAGCCAGACTGTAGGACACCTTGTTGTTAGCTGTCATCTTGATGACAACAGTACCACCGGCCAGCCCCGCATTGCGGAAGCCCAGGAGACTTGCATGGTACTTGCCGTTGGAATCCGCCGTCAAGGTGGTCCAGCCGGAGAGAGCGCTCTCCATGGTGGTCTTGTTGGTGGTGACAATGGCGTACTGAACATTGGACACACCATAGTCTTCGCTATTGCTTGCCACCGTGAAGTCCAGGGTGGGGGCGGTGTCGTTGCTCAGATAGAACCAGTTGTCGTAGTTATAATCCCACGCCGACGGGCGAGAAGAACTCAAGCCGTTGGAATTATAGGCGATATTGGCCGTTGCGGTACCGTTTTCCTCGCTGCTGAGCACAAAAACACTGGTACGCTCCGGATTCGTGGCCGGATAGAAGCCGCCGTGGGTGCCATGTGTGTCGTTTGCCGCATATACATCCAGTGCTTTGTAATTCACGGCAAGGATGGTCGTTCCGTTCGGTTTCACATCGAGCCAGTTGTTCTCGGCGTTGCCTCCGTTGGACTTCCGCAGGGTGGGCGAACCAGCCAGCGTATGAACCTCAAATTCAGGCTCAATCATGATATTTGCCGCGTCAGAGTTGATGATCTGCCACAGGCGGTAAGAACGGATACGCTCTGTCCCGCTCGTGTACTTGTAGCCGCTGGGGGACAAGAAGGTCTGAATCTCCGCTTCGTCACGGGTCTTGGCCATCGTGCCAAGATTAGAGAAGCTGTGGGAATACTGATCCGTGGAGTCTCCAGCATTGAAGGTGAATTCCTTCGCAAAACTGGTGGTGCTGCTCTGGAGCCATCCGGCCTTGGTCACATAAGTGGTGCCGCTGCGGATGTCCTTCAAGCGCCAGGTGTAGTTGGAATTGCTCTTGCTGATTTTGTAGGTCAGCGTTCTGGTAGCGTCAGCGGATGCGCTTGCATCGCCACTGGTGCTGCCCGTCTTCGGCTCAATAATCTGTGTGTTGAAATTATTATGCTGGAAAAACAGGTTGAAGTCCGCATAGGCAGGAACCGTCACCGTCAGGTTGATGGCCTGGGAAAGCGCCAGGCTCTTTGTAACAACCGTGTATCCGGCGGCAGTCGTGTTGTTGATCGCCTGAGTGAAGATGTAGTCCTCGGCACAGGTGCCGATGGGTTCCACATAGGCATTCCAAAGGGCTGCGTTTCCGGCAGAGTACAGCATGAAGGGGTAGTAAGTATAATTGCCGGAAGGATAGGGCGTACCATGCTGCACATCGCCGCCCATGCTGGGCATGACCACACGAGCCGTATAGTCATCAGCAGTAAAATAGTCGCTGCTGTTCTTTTTGCTCGTGGTATAGATGGAGTGCAGGCGCAGATAAATATCCGCGCCGCCGCCGGTGCCGCCGTCCACATTGGTCTCTGTGGGCAGGGTCAAGCTGTGGCCGCCCAGGTAAACATTTGCGCTGGTTTCCGAAGCTTTGTAGCCATAGGCGCGGAAGGAATATCTGCCGGCGGCCAGGCTGGCATAGAAATTGTTGTAGTTATCTGCCAGCGTGCCGGTGGAATTGGGGTCAGCCGTGGTAAAATCACTGGCCTTAAAGGTCAGAGGGCTGTAACCTTTCAGCTCATAATCCTGCCCCTTGACAGTGATCATGTATTTGCCGTTAACCACGGCGATGGACTGGTCATGGTCCTCATAGATGTACTGGGTCTTGCCATCAACTTCATAGGAAGCCAGGTAGTCAGCGCCCTTATCGTCAAGACCAGCCGTCTTGTAGAGCTTGATCAGCGGATACTGGCTGCCATTGGTGGAATAGTTCATATCCTGACCAACATGGAAAGTATAGTGCTGCTCGATCGAGTCACTTACGGTCAGTGTCAGCGTCCAGGTGTCCGTGGACAGACCGGCAGAGTTCATGGCATGGAACTCATAGACATATGTATCGGCGGTGTTCTCCGTGATTTGGATCGTGGTAGCACCGAACAGAGCCGTGGAGAAGTAGTAAGGCCCCTTCCTTTCGCCAGTCCCGGCTGTTCTATAATAATAGTAGTCGGTGTAGCTCAAGGAAGAACCGTCCGGATTCTCGAAGATGTTGCCAGCCTGCAGATCGGACAGGTTATAGGCGTATCCTACCGAAACGGTTGCACTTGCGGTGACCGGGACGCCGCTCTTCAGCCGCGGGACCTGTGTGCCCTCCGCAGCGGTCAGAACAATGGTGTGGGTGGCCGTGCCGCTGTCGTCGGTAGCGGTAAGCACGATCGTATACTCACCAGCCGCAGTAGGGGTATAGCTCAAGGTAGAGCCGTTCAGCGTTTGCGTAGCGCCGTTGACGGTTGCCGTATAGGTCAGCGCATCGCCATCGGCATCCGTAAACATTTCAGCCACATCCAGCGTCCAGGCATTACCGAGTGTTACATTAGCTGTGGCAATTGCACCGGGAGCGACCGTAGGTGCCGACTTGCCTTCATAGGTGAAGGCGAGGAAATGGACGGGCGCATAGCTGGCGCTGCCGTCATACTCCGGCGCATAGGCAGTTCCGCTACCATCTGCACCCAGCACAAAGCTCTTTTGGACCGTAGTCCCATCCTCGGCGGTACGGGAGTAGTTCAAGGGAATTGTAATTGTGATATCCCCACCGCTCTCCGTATAGGCCATTTCTACACCGCCGCCAGTCCACTGCGGCACATCGGCGTAGTAGCCGGATGCAACACCGCTTGTGGCATTGGTCAGTATGGCAGCGTCTTTGTATGTGGCCTTTACATAGGTCGTGCCTGCGGGAACGGTGACCAAGTAGTAGGGCACATTCTCGAAAGCAGAGTAGCCGGTAAAGGTCACAGAGTTCTGCACACTGATAGTTGCCGTTCCTGTGGTCTGGTCATTCGCACCATAGGGAACAATACTATCCAGCGGCGCAGCTACTGTGCCTTGTTCCGTTGCAAAGACTGCCGTGGGAAGGATGGATAGAACCATCATGAGCGCAAGCAGCATTGAAAGGAACTTTTTCGCTGTCTTTTGCATTTCCAATCTCCTCTCAGAATTTTTTTTATAATAAGGCCTGCCGGCATTATTACCTTAGCTGCGAGCACATTTTCGCATCCAATAAGAAAATAACAAGGTTATATAGGGGCGCGACACCCTATTATAATTGGTGTCGCGTTCCGATCTGTCCATGGCGAAAGGTGCTTTCGTTAAGAGGTTGGGCGGAAGGGGCTGGCTAAGCCCCTTCTGCCCATATGGAAAAGCTGGCGGATCTCCGCCCTCGACTTGGCAAACCTTACTCAAGCATTACATCTGTTGCAACGAAGGTTTCCTCTGTGGCTTCGTGAACAGCGCATTTGCTTTGGCGTTGCTTGACTCGCTCAACCCGTGCTGCCCGTTTAGCGTCACGCTCGCTCCGATGCATCTGAATTTGGATTTTCTTTTCGTTTTGATAGCGCCCGCAATCTCTATTGCGGGGTTTTTTGTATATAGGATTCAAGTGGGCGGCTCTCAGCGCATCTTTCCAATCGCCAAAGCGCTCTGCGATGTAACTGCCACCGACGATCTCGATGGGGGCAGGGGACTTTCCCCAATGTCCGGCGCAGCGCCGGAGATAGGCCGCCAGCTGATCCAGGCTGTCGCCTGCGTGTTTTTCCGCAAAAGCGCGGTCCTGCTCAGCCAATGCATCCCGTGTTCTTTTGGCAATGTGCTGCTCGTACCAATTCGCTCCGTCAAAATTTTGCGCACCTGCTACTTTACCCATGGGCACACCTCCTTAATGATTCATGACAAAAAAGCGCTGATAAACCCATACCGGGTCATCAGCGTACACTTCTGCCATATCAGCACCACGGAGAGAGCGCCCGCTGCCTTTGAGTCCTAACTACACAATTCTACTGACTTGCGCCATGAGATACTCTCTGCGTTTATGATCTGTCTTCTCACGATTTTCTCGCAATGACGGACTTTCGTCCCAGTGGTTTCCCGCCTCGATCATATCCTTGCGCTTACAGTGCCGACCGCATGGGGAATTGCACCCCTTTCCTTTTAGGCGGTCGCCTGGCCTTTTACAGCTCGGGCAACAGCCGTGCAGCATCCTCGGACTTCTTATGAAATTTTACGGTATCATTTATCCTTTTAGGGGGATAATGATTTTGGTTGGTGTAGAGGTGAAGTTTTCTTTCGTAAATCTATACAATTTGCGAAAGGTTCGGAAAAACCCGTTGTCGCAGCGCCGTTTCCGGCCCGTGTGACGGAAATGTTGACGGCGCAAAGTCCGCCGCCGGGGCAAGAGAAAGGAAGCATATGCTTTGAACCACCCGCATCTTGTGCTCCAGGGAGGAATGGACATAGACCTGGAGCGTAGTCCGGACATCGGCATGGCCCAGCATCTCGCTCAAGCTCTTGATGTCCACACCCTGCTCCACGCAGCGCGACGCATAGGTGTGCCGCAGCACATGGAAATTTCGATAAGGGATCCCCGCCGCCTTCAGCAATGCGCGGTACTGGTATTGCAGTGTCCGCGGTTCCAGCGGAGCAGACTTACCGGACAGAAAATAGTTCTCCTCATTCCTGGCCGGGCAAACCGTTTGCCTTAAAAGGGCCAGCATATCCTCTGGCAGCGGGATCGTGCGCCGGGCGTTGTCGGTTTTCGGCGGTTGCACCACCAGGTGGGTGTGCATGCCCTTTTTCATTCGCTGGGCCGTCTTGGTGACATGGATCACCCCATTACATAAATCAATATCCTTATACTGGAGCGCACATAGCTCCCCCAAGCGCAGACCGGCATTCAGCGCAAGCAGGACCCCAACGCCCGCCATGCTGGGCGCTTCCAGGACCTTTTTTGCCAACCGCCCAATCTCGTCTGCGAAAAATACCTCGATCTTTTTTCGGTGATAGACGGGCAGTTCGGCATTCACACCGGGACAGCTGCAGTCCAGCTTTTTGGCTGTATACTTCAGAATTGACTTTAGTAATACGCCGATATCCCTGGCGCTTTTGCCGGATAGTCCGCTTCGCTGCAAGCGGCGCAGGAAATCAGAAATCTGATCCGCCGTCAGCTGACAGATAGGGGCCGTTCCCAAAGCAGGCAAGATATAATGCTGCGTCAGATAGGAATACCGATTCCAGGATGATGCTTTCAGAACATGGCTTTTCTCGCTTAAAAACAGTTCTGCGGCCTGGGCCAAGGTCGCAGCAGATGCTTGCACGGCAGGCTTCTCTGGCAGCGTCTCAATGCATTGCTGCCGCTTGGCCCGGCACGCCTTATAGCTGTCGGCGTAAACATACCCATACTCAGCCTGCCCGGAAGCTGTGCGGCCGTGAATATATCGCCCCTCCCAGCGCCCGTCTTTCCGCTTGTAAATATTTTCTCCTCTTTTAGGCATGACCAACGCTCCTCCTTGACGATGTTTTTGACGGCGTAAACGATTTTGTGATTGGGAATATTTGTAAAATAGGCCCTTGAGTAGCAAGTGATTCTATGCGGCATTTATAATTTGTACCTACTTTTCGCTAAATTTCCGCAATTTAGGTATTGACTTCCCTCAAAAAAGACGATACAATGTGGATACATATGTGGATTCTACTTTCGCAAATTGTATAGATTTACGAAAGCTCCGCCTTGTTTTTTTGCCAAGGGCAGCTGTGCCGAGTTCGGCTTGTTATTCCTCATACAAACTCATAAAGACCCATCACTGAGAGTTTACCTCTGAGTGACGGGCTTTTTTTGTCGAAAAAGATGCGGAATTATCAAAAAAACTTTATTAAGGCTATTCCCTGGCGTATAATGAGAGCTATGCTGTGAGAAAGGATAATCGAAACAAAATGAAACAGGCAGAGCTGAGATACTATATTTCCATCAATGTAAACGGCCAACATCCATTGATGAGGTCAGCGCAGGGCTACACTGAATATTATAGTGAAGCACTGGAATTCTCCGATCTTTTTGATGCCTATCGTTTTGTTGAACGGCACGGTTTGGAAAAACTGGCATCCATCATCACACGGCCAACCTAATCGTGCGATTGCCCCTCTATTATCGACTTCCTATCGGGAGCCATACTTTAGCAACGACTGTTGTTACTGGTACAAATGGTTCGTCCCAGTAACGGGAATCATAGGAGTCATCCGCATTGTCTCCCAGCATGTAGTAGGAGCCTTCGGGTACAGACATGTTGATTCCGTTATGCATGACCACATTCCCACCAACCGCTGCAATACGCTTGACAAAAAGATTCCCGCCATGGCAAAAGATAACAACGTCTCCGACTTCAAAGCTGCCTTTGATTCGTACACCGAGGATCAAGCTACCAGCTTCGAGCGTCGGTTTCATAGAGTTAGTAGGCACATAGCCCAGGATAAAAACCGTGCGAAACATAACGAGTACAAGCAGCGCCGCTATAACAGGCAGCAAACGGCTTAGACATAACTTCTTTTTCCTCATTTTGGATACCTCTAAATAAGAAAACAGGACAACGGAAGGGAGACCGCATGAGAAAGTAGCAAGTCTTTCGACTTTTAGAATCCGTCGGAATGATTGAATTGATAGGACAAATCAAAGAATAATTATTGTGAACCAATACCGCGGTATTTGCTGCGAGTTCTACAAGAAGTACTGGTTCTGAGTGGAACTGATGAAGCAAGGGCTGAAAAGCGGCTTTTCACGAGAGCCCTGGAAGAATGCTTTATGACTCAGCCTGTAAAACAGCAGCCCAAGTTGTCAATATTCTAAAAGTAGAACATACACTACCCTTGCGGGATGGTGTATGTTCTACTAATGCACAGATAAGGGATGGCAACATCTATTTAGTAATACGAAAATCCGGAACTACAGTTACTCCTCACCTATATTCACTCGAACGATTTTTCTGGTAGGATAATTTGTCACTTGCAGCCAGATATTGCTTTGCTCTAAACGATTCCATTCAGCGGATGTGAAGCGATATCTATACAGATCAAATGGCAGCAAAATATCACATGAGGCGCCATCCTGTAACCGAATCCCGGTGGCACCGTCCAATATAGGATTGACCACACCCAAGAGATCCCAATCCATATTCATGAGCATATCCGTGGTGTATAATGATAGTTCCGTTAAAGGGAATCCTTCTGCGGGACTATTCTGCTGCGAAACAGTAACGCTGACCAATGCGACCTTATCGGGGATCCGACTTCGATCGGCCCCGTCATACTGCAAAGCTGAAGTATAGGCACGATAATCTACAATTTCAAAACGGTTGACCCGAAGCATATAGCCTTCAGCCGCCAAATTATACCCGACAAAATCCGGCGCAATAGGAACGATTTCTCCAACGGAGTATGTCTTCTCTGTATTGGCAGACCATCGTTGACGATAATCCTGATTAATTGCTTTATAGCGGATCATCCAAACAAAGAGCACTACTGCCGCAACGGAGAAAATCAGCCAGAATTTCTTTTTGTCTTTCATTTGCCTATCACCGATGTTACCCTTCCCGCTTGCATTTGAATAACAACATCCGATACGCTCTGCACAAAGTCAGCATCATGGCACGCAACGACTACTAATGCACTGCGCTGACATTCTTTACGGATCAACTGTGCGATCATAGCAACGCCCTGCTCATCCAGTGCATTTGTGGGTTCATCCAAAATCAGCAGATCGGGCTTTTCCATCAAGGCCGCAGCAATACCCAGACGTTGTTTCATGCCTAATGAATATTTTTTGAAAGTCCGTTTATCATTCGGGTCCAGGCCAACCGCCTGCAGGGTGTTATGGATGTCGGAGACCGAGATCAGCTGTTTTAGACCGGCAAGCAACTCCAGGTTTTTTTGCCCGGTATACTCGTCAATAAATGCGGGACTCTCGATCATCACGCCCACAGATTCAGGGAAATCCAGATCCTTCCCCAGGCGACGATCATTTACTGAAACACTGCCCTCTGTCGCATAGATCAACCCACACATCAGACGTAAAAGCATCGTTTTACCCGATCCATTTTCCCCTTGCAATCCGTAGACTTTTCCGCTTTCAAAATTCAAACTGATGTCTTGCAGCACGACCGCTCTGTGAATGGTTTTTGTGACATGATCCACCACAATATTCATCGTATCACCGTCCTATTTTTCAAGAGATATGAGGTCTTTTCTTTGTATCAGTAAATATCCTGCGCCTATTGATAAGAGCAACAGTAGCAGTGTAAACACCAGTTCTTTACGATAACTCAATCCATTTGCATCAAAAAGCTGGTATCGCATCACCATCGCTCCGTTGCCGACCAACCATTCAATGGGGAAATATGCGGCAGCAATATATGTGACAAAGCATATTAGAAAGCTGATGGCCGGACGGGCCACAAGGTTTAAGAGTGTTTGCAGCATACATACGGCCGTAAGCGTCACAAACGGAAGGAGCAAAGCGTATAGGATAACACTTGCCGGCGTGAGTGAAATTGTCTCTCCACACAAGACCTCCGAAAACAAGAATGCGGTGATTTCGGGCGTGTTGTTTAGGCCGAAGGTAACGGGTGTCAGAATCGCTGTGCCTATTATGGCAATCATTTCACAGGCAAAGTATAAAGTACAGCTTGCTATGCACCATATACACTTAGACAGCCACCATTTCCCACGCGATGTGCGTAGGAAAACTTGCTGACCTTGTACACTGATACCTTGCGCAGGATATGCTGCTGTTATATACAGGCAAAAGCCGCACACAATCAGCCATTCGATGGGGACCGACACCTTTTCTTCCATAGAGCCGTGTTGTATGATTGCCATGCCGCGAAATAGACACAGCATATAGTCGCCAATTGAACCCCGGCTTGAAATGGATTCCACATTGCAATAGAATTGCACAGAGCGATATACTGCGAATAAGCGCATGGAAAAGAGGAGAGTGGCAATCAGATAGTTTCTCCTTTGCAATCCCTGCCGCAGATCATAGCGCAACAGCCTATAAAACCTCATGTCTGTATTTCCTATATATCCCCGTAAGAACAGATACGAATGTCAAAAGAATAAGTTCCGCAAGTATGATCCATGTGGGACTGGGATTTGTACTTGCCAAATTGCACAGCCTTAAAGGCGAGAGCTCTATATACCAGTTCATTGCGTCGGCAAGCATGGGGGTAATGAAATCAAGTAATAGGAACAGCAGAAGTGGAGTTGCTGTCACAAAGAATCGGTGTTTTACCTTATGCCCGACGATAATGCACAGACTGGCCGCAACGCCGCCCCAGAAAAACTCAATAACGCACCAGATGATTGCATGCAGCCAAGGGTGGGTATAGTATAGCTTCGCCAAAAAGGCTGTGCCTGAACAGAATCCTGTAATAGGCAGTGCAACCCGAGGAATACAGGCGGGACATACCATCGCGGATGCAAACAGATCCGTAGTTACCGGCAATGCAATAGCAATGCCGCCACTAACAAATACAGCCGCCATTTTGGCTGTTAGGTATTGAGAATACGGAACTCTGGTAAGAATATTATTTGTCATATGAGACCTGTTGTCCTCATACAATGACCACCCATAAGGCATAGCAGCCAAAAATGGCCAAACGGCATAGAAGACTACAGCCCCGACGGTGACTCCGTTGACGCCGATCCAATTGACAAATAAGCTGCACCCATCATATCCGCCCGGGGAATGTGCATAGGATGCGCCTAAGTCACTGACGGTAATTGCAGTTTGAACCAAATCAGCTATGACAAGAATAAAACCGATCAGCAATGCACTGCGCATCATTTTGTTGTGAAATGCTTTCCACATTTCGGTTCTAATACAGTTCCCCATTATGTTATTCCTCCGCTAATGTTTACTGCTCCATCTCGGCTTGTTTTGAACGCTTTGTATTTGATTTACTGTCAGGGCGTTGCATCCTTATACGAGTTTGCGCTATCAGGGCTCCATTCACCGGACATGGTTTCACCAAAAAGATTGGGGCACGAGAAGGAGAGCGTTGCCCAGCGATAGCCGTCCTCATTAATGAAGGAATGGATACTGTACTTATTCCCGTTGTGACATGTCACATAATTCACGCGAGTTCCGCCAGATACAGTACAGTTATTCATCGATCCGTTTTGTGCGGATCCACCAAGGGCTCTTGCTCTGATGTGATCGCGCTTTCCGTCACGATAATAAAAATACACAGCTGATGAATCATCTTTTGTTCTGGGTGTAAGACGATGGTAGGAATACACATTTACACTAAAACCAGTGATTGTTGTGTCGGCTGTAGATGCAAACGCAGGAACAGCCATTGCTGCGCATACGAGAAACGCCATAATCAAGGTAATAATCTTCTTCATTTTTATTTCCTTTCTTTGTACATGTTTGGGTTTCTTATGTACTTATGTAATTAATATGATTCAATCATTGGAATCACCCTCATTCTGTCAACCGCTGTATACATGGACTGTAATATAGAATATTCATCTATATTACAAGTTACCTATTATGCTGTTGCAGTAGCGGGATTCACATAAAAGCTTTGCCCATCAACTGTGCATACTACTTTTACTGTATATGTTTTCCCTTTTGTTACCTCATGAGAGCCTGTGATAAGCAGATACGATGTCCCGTTACCGCTCCAGGAGTCGATCATCGTACGGCCTTGCCATAATTGAAGTGTTGCATGGATGGTTTTTCCAGGCTTGGCGATAGACACTCTGCATGTAGCTGTTGTTCCATTGATGGTGATTGAAGCCGACGGCGTAGCTGCTTGTACGGATGTAGCTTGCGCTGTCGCGGAGCAGGATAACAACAGGATCAATGCAAGGATGAGAGAAATCGTCTTTTTTTTCATAAATACACCCCCTTTCTCTATTCTTCTAAGCATTGGAACGGAGAAAGGGGGTGCTTTTTGGACACCATAATTACATGATTTTATTATTTTGTAGGAATCGACAAAATAAGGGATTGCGCTATGTGCACTATGTCCTCGTTGCTGATATTTCCCTGTATATTAAACACAACCTGATTCGCTTCGTCCACCCATATTAAAGCTTTTTCTGGTGAAGTTTCATTGCCAATGTATAAATCCGCTGGAATTCCGTTGATATCGACTTTGACTACTTCGCTATACTCCTGTGCTGTTGTGCTCATGCTGGTATGCTGCATCAAGGTATATTCAACAGAAAACATTTTTTCTCCGGTATCGTTGGCATATACGCGAAGACAATAATCGCTATCTTGATAGTTATCTACCAGCGAAAATCCGTCCGGTATCCACGACGGCTCATAACAGATGTGATCTATTTCATTATCTTCGCTATTGAAAAGATAGATCGTTATGCTCTCGTAGATTTCTTTTATCCATTGGAAGGCGCGCTCTCTTGCCTGTATATCAACTGTCAGCCATGTGCTGACAGACAGAATCGTCACAATTAATATTACCGCAGCCCGCTGCCATATTTTATGCGCAACAACCCTACGCTTGCTTTTTTTTCGTAATATCTCCATGCTATGTTCAAAATCATCGGAAAATACATGTTCGCATTCACTGGGAGACGGGAATGAAGTAAGCATGGACTCTGCTACACGCTTTGCCGCGTTGGCCAGTTCCTGTTCTGACCATGCAATGTTTGACATTTTACGCATCTCCTTTCAAATGTTTTTGCAAAGCGGCCTTGGCTCTCCAAAGCTGCTTTTGTGCGGTATCCTTTTTTATATGCAGCATAGATGATATTTCTCGTACAGAGTATCCATCATAATAGCGCAGCAATAGGATATCACGATAGGCAGCCGGTAATCGTGCCATAGCATCGGCCAAACCATGATCACCAGGCAATGGGATTTCGATGCCATAGGTACTCTCCCAAAATTCCATATCTACCAGTTTTGATCGGCTGCGAATGATATCTATTGCTTTCCGTTCTGTAATAATAACGATATAAACATCGGTGTACAAGGGGTACAAACAAGATAAAATAGAAATGAGGGGCGATAGAGCGGAAATGTCAGATTTTCCACTCTATCTGAACACGGTCGCTGGTGGCCTTGATCGTAGAGATCAAACCATCGGCGGCTTTTCTTTTGTCGTCAAAATCTATGCTGTCCCAGTTGTCGAGATAATAGGACAACTTCTTTATCTGCTGGGGAGATATGGTTTCAACGCTCAATTCGGCGATTGCCTTTGAAATGGTCTGGCGTCGGGTGTCCAGTTCTTCAATTTTTTTGTTGGCGTAGGCAAGCAAGGTCGCATTGGCTCCGGTCAGCGTATCCAGCAGCTTTTCAATTTCTGCCTCCACCTGTGCCAGCTCCACTTGATAGGCGGTCAGCTTCGGATTGACTTTTTCCTCCCTGCCGTGGAGTATCTGAAAGTCTTTGAACTTCTCCTGCATGGCCGAGAAAATGAATTGCTCAAATTCTTCTTTGCGGATTTTCCCGCAGCCCGGACAGCCTTTGTTTTCCGTCCGTTTGGTACAGCGGAAATAGCCGGTGCTGTTTGGTACATGGGTGGCTTTCAGAGCATACCCACAATGCCCGCATTTGATTTTTCCGGCCAGCCAAGTATTTTTCGGTTTCCGTCCCTGCTGGAAGGTGGTATTTGCCATAAGTTTTTTCCGGCATTTCAGCCATGTGTCAGAGGAAATGAGTGCTTCATGGGGAGCGATAACAAGTATCTGGTCTTTTAAGCACCTGTCCTTGTCCTCCTTCACAT
>ERZ779729.598-NODE-598-length-33470-cov-18.828879_pt1 | contig 33470 bp, 27 predicted proteins | sample MGYA00511072_ERZ779729 | MGnify/ENA primary metagenome ERZ779729 (study PRJEB29588, sample SAMEA2156675) | human gut metagenome | biome: human gut; feature: human-associated habitat; material: faeces | place: Denmark | collected 2008/2010 ...
TGGATTCACATATGCAGAATCTTCAATCCGAAAACGGCTATCTCAAGTACATTGCTACGCGCCCCGGCGCGGAAAAGCATGGCGCACACGGTCTGTTTGGACGAGAAGAAAATACGGACCTGACTGCGGCGATGCACGACTTGACCGCGCACGACGGCAACGTCTGGACGATCATCTATTCCCTGCATCGTGAGGACGCGGAGCGTTTGGGATATAACAATGCCGCAGCATGGCGCAAGTTGCTCGTCAGCCAACAGAATAAGTTTGCGGAAGCGTTTCATATTCCAGCGTCGGCACTGCACTGGTATGCGGCTTACCACGATGCGGATACGCACCCGCATATTCACATGATGATCTGGACAGATCAGGAAACGGTTTTGAAACGGGATGCTGTTGTGAAATTGCGTTCTGCGATGACCAACAGCATCTTTCAGGCAGAGTTGGAAAATCTCTATATTCGAAAAGACATAGCGCATAAGAATGTGACCGAAGCGGCGCGAGAAGTCATGCACGATTTGGTTGACCGCATGGAATCTGTCTCCGAACCACCTGCATCCATCCAAGAAAAGCTGTTGGAGCTTGCGCTGGAATTGCGCACAGTCAGCGGCAAAAAGCAGTATGGCTATCTCAAAAAGCCGCTCAAGGATATGGTGGATTCCATCGTGGATGAACTCGAAAAGCTGCCGGAGGTGGCGGCGTATTATTCCGTCTGGAACGGGCTGCGCGACACGTTGGAGGGCTACTACAAGAACCGCCCCCGGCAGCATAATCCGCTCTCCCAGCAAAAAGAATTCCGTACAATTAAGAATGCAATCATTCAGGAAGCGGAACGTCTGCGGCAGCAGATGGAGCAAACGCAGGCAGCGACGGAACAGGACTCTTCGCAGGATGAAGAACCATCTGTGGAGAATACTTCTACGGACGCTTCTGCAAATCCGACGCTTGCAGATGAAAATACTTCGTTCGTGACTTCTCATTCTGCGCAGCTTCCAACCGAATATCTTCTGAATTCAACCATCCGCCTGTTCCACCAGATGGGACAAATTTTCCGCGACAATGCTGCGCCGCCCAGCAATCCAATGGGCATCCGCATCGACTCCAAGCGCCGCAAAAAGCTCATGCAGAAGCGGCTGGCAATGGGTCATAAGCAGGATGACCATGAGCAGGAACAGGGATATAATCTGGACATACGATAAAACAAGCGGCACTGGTCATACAGCGCCGCCTGCCTAAATATTCGCTTAAAAGTCTTCGATCAATGCGCGTTCACAGTACGCTTTGAGCGCCGAAACGTCTTCTGTTGCTGTCTGCCAGATGCGATCTTTGTCCATCGAACCATAGTCGTGCGCAAACATATTGCGCATATTTTTGATTGCGCGCCAATCCATCTGCGGCTTCGTTTTCTGCACATACGCATCGGAAAACTTTCCAGCAAGCTCACCGATCTGAAGCAGGTTCATGCTGACAGAGTCCATGTAATCCTGATCGTCCAGAAAGATATCAAAATTACGACCGAAGCGGGATAGTGTCTTTTCGACTCGATTACAATACTCCAAAATGTGCGCCAGAATCTGCGCGTCGCGGTTAGGAAAGCTCATACAGCAGCACCCGATCCTTTCGCAGATTTTCGAGGAAGGCTTTGTCCTTGTTGTACTTGAGAGAGCCGGTCGTCACAACGTCAATGCTCTTTTTGAGCGCGTCTTCCAGGTCGGCATACAGACCGCCGAGGGCAAACAGACCGCGCAGCTTGGGTGCGTCCACACAGAGGTCTACGTCACTGGCAGGTGTTGCGTCGCCCCGCGCGTAGGAGCCGAACAGAAACACCTTGTCCACGCCGTGCTGCTTTGCAATCGGCGCGACGATCTCGCGGATCTCATCGATCGAATATACTTGCGTCTGCATTCCGTGCGCCCCCTTCCTGTAACCAGTATACCCTAAAACAAAACTCTTTGCAACAGCAGAAAGTGGTGAGAAAAATCAGCAAATTTATTGAATTTACCCCAGAGCAGAAGGAACGCGCAGCGACCGTTAATCTCGAAGAATTTCTCCTTCGGCAAGGTGAAAAACTCATCAAATCCGGCCGTGAAAAGCGGCTTGCCAGAGACCACAGCGTCACGGTGCGCGGCTGCGAGTGGTTTGACCATGCCTCGAACGAGGGCGGTCGAGCCGTCAGCTTTGTGCAAAAATATTACGGCAAGAGTTACATTGAAGCGATGTCCATGTTGCTGGGCGAGAGCATGGAGCCGGTTTATCCGCAGGCGAAAAAGCAGGAAGTGATCCAGCAGAAGCCCTTCGCGCCGCCCGTTCCGAACGCGAATATGCACCGCGTGTTTGCATACCTTCTCAAAACGCGCGGGCTGGATGCCGACGTCGTTTCATATTTCGCCCGGAAGAAAATGCTCTACGAGGACGCGGCGCATCACAACGCTGTGTTCATTGGCACAGACGAAGGAAGCTGCCCGCGCCATGCCCATCTTCGCAGCACGAACAGCTATGGCAAAGCCTTTCGCCTGAACGTCGAGTCGAGTGATCCGCGATACAGTTTTCATCACACCGGCACGGACGGAAGTCTGTATGTGTTTGAAGCGCCCATTGATATGCTCTCTTACATTTCCATGAATCCGCGCCAGTGGCAGGAGCATAGCTACGTTGCCTGCTGCGGCACGTCACCGATTCCGGTGATGCAAATGCTGAAACCAGAGACGCAGATCGTCTATCTGTGTTTGGACAATGATAAAGCTGGTCACGCCGCAAGTGAGCGGATGGCAGAACAATTACGCGAACGCGGCGTTATGACAGAGCGGCTTGTGCCAGAACTGAAGGACTGGAACGACGATCTTCTCCACGGACAGAAGGAGGATTTAGCCCCATGCCTGAGTCTATGACTCCGTTGATCATACTCGGCGTGGTGGGTGCATTGTTCATTCTTCTGCTTTCGCTTCTTACCAACAACTACTCCTTAAACAACATCAAGTCTAAAACCGTTGGTGACGGCCAGTACGGAACCGCGCGTTGGGCAACAGATCAGGAGATCCGAAAAGCCTACGTCACGGTACCCTTTGATGTTGCAGCGTGGCGCGCTGGGAAGAAGCGACCAACTGTGCAGGGACTGGTTCTCGGCAGTGTGCAGCGCGGCAAGCGGCTGGATGCTTTGGTGGATTGCGACGATGTGCATTGTCTCATGATCGGCGCATCGGGCGTCGGCAAGACAGCGTTCTTTCTGTATCCCAACATCGAATTTGCCTGTGCCTGTGGTATGAGTTTCCTGATTTTGGATACGAAGGGTGACCTCGCGCGCAACTGCGGAAGAATCGCGCAGAAGTACTACGGCTATCGCGTATCAGTGGTCGACCTGCGCAACCCGATCCGCTCGGATGGAAACAATCTGATGACGCTGGTCAACCGCTATATGGACGTGGCCCGTGAGCATCCGGACAACCTTGCAGCACGGGCGAATGCAGAAAAATATGCGAAGATCCTAGCCAAAACCATCGTCAATCCGGGCGGCGACGAGCAGGATCGTGGACAAAATTCGTACTTCTATGACGCAGCAGAGGGCGTGCTGGCAACCGTGATCATGACGCTGTCGGAGTTCATTCCGCCGGACAGTGCGGGGCATGACAAGCGGCACATCATGTCCGTGTTCAAGCTGGTGAAGGAACTGATGGCTCCCATGGGAAAGAAGAATGGATTTCAGGTTCTGATAGACAGCCTGCCGGATACGCATAAGGCAGGCTGGATGGCGACCGCAGCAACCAGTTCCTCCGAACAAGGCATGGCTTCCGTCATGTCCACGGTGCTTTCCCGCCTGAATTCATTCATCGATTCCGAGCAGGAACAGGTGCTCTGCTATGACGGTCCAATCGATGCGGAGCACTTTGCGTCCGAGAAGTGTGCAATTTTTCTGATCATCCCGGAGGAAGATCCGACGAAACACTTCATGGCGGGTCTCATGATCCAGAACCTGTCGCGTGAGCTGTTTTCCATTGCGGACGCGAACGAAGGAAAACTGAAAAAGCGCGTGGTATTTTACTGTGATGAATTCGGCACGATGCCGCCCTTTGACGTTCTGCCGCTGTTCTCCGCAGGTCGAAGCCGTAAGCTGACGCTCGTGCCGATCATCCAGAGTCTCGCGCAGCTCGAAAAGAATTACGGTAAGGAGGGCGCGGAGATCATAGCCGATAACTGTCAGGATACGATCTTCGGCGGCTTCGCACCGAACAGTCAGACAGCGGAGACGCTGTCCAAAGCCCTCGGCAGCCGGACAGTCCTTACCGGCTCCATCAGTAAGGGAAAGGACAGTAACAGCCAGAGCTTGCAGATGGCAGAGCGCGCGCTTTTATCGCCGGATGAGCTGAAAAGTCTCCCGAAGGGAGAATTTGTTGTCATGAAAACCGGCACGCACCCGATGCGTACCAAGCTGCAATTATATTTCAAATGGGGAATCAAGTTTGAAGAACCATATCAGACGCCGGAGCGCGCCCAGCGCGAGGTTTACTACGCGGGAAAGGAGGAATTGCTGATGAATATTAAAAGAAAATCTCTGACACAGACGCGCCCGCCAATAGCGCCGAAAGCGGATGACTATATGAGCAGCTACGGCGACAAATGAGCTTCTTCGGCTCCATCTATGCTGATCCTGACTTGCCGCATCGAGCGCGGACAGTCTATATGTATCTCCGCGACCGAGCAGGCGGCGGGAGCTGCTGGCCGGGTATCAAAACGATAGCCCGCGACCTGCATCTCTCGCCGCGCACAGTGCAAAGGGCGTTGAACGATCTGGAACGTGCCGGATACATCCAGCGCCAGCGCCGGCATCGCGAAAACGGAAGCTGCACGTCAAATTTATACATTATAAATGAGGTCAAATAGCAAACGCGGACGCTCCCCGCCAAGGGGAACGTCCGCGCATTTGCCAAGATAAGAGTTACTATGAAGTAAACTGCATCAAAGTAGCGAATGCGAAAACAGCGTTGTCAAATGTTGAAACTCATGGTATGCTAAATTATAGAAATACACACGTTGAAATGAGCCAATGTCGGCTCTAAAATGCTGAATTTGATACAAAGGAGGACAAAATGGAGAATCTGCACAAAAACAATGCGTTAGCGCTGGAACATATGCGACAAGCCATTCATAATGCTGGTGGGCGGTTTTACCAATACCGTCCGTGCCGCAGAGATGCATCTACAGTATATGACATAGAGAATATTCGGCATGACGTTGTTTATGCACAGACACCCCTTAACATGAATGATCCATTTGACTCCATGATAGGATTTTCAGCAGAAAAAATATATTCTGAATGTACTACAATGGTATTGGATGCAATGGATTTAGCCGGAGCAAACAGAGTCGTCATTTCCATGCTTTTGCAATATCGTGCATTTAGAAAAATGGCTCAACTAATTTCATATATAAAAAACATTCAAACGTATTTGAAATCTCGTCAAAAAGCAGCGCATCAGACAATGATCCCGCTTGATTTATATGTGAGCAAAGATATACAATCATTTTATTCAAAAGCCCCACGGGATTTAAAGGCAGCTTTTAATAGCAAAGAGTTTGCTGTTTTGGCTCTACTATCTGCAAAGCTAAACCCTATGAACATATCTGAAGAGGCGATCACAGAAATGCTTCATATAGAAGGTTTGCTAGATAAGCTACAACAACGAGTTGAAGAGATGCAAGATTCCGAATATATCCCACTACTCAGAACATTTCTATCAAGAATAACTGTGTCCTGTTTTAGCGCGAGCGGTTGGAACAATCAGTTAATGTGGTCACACTATGCGAATTCTTACGCAGGAATTTGTGTAGAATATGACTTTGAGAAAATCAAGGACTTTATAGGTTTTGTCCATCCCGTTTCATATACTACTGTAAGGCCGACGCTATCTATGGCGGACTTGGGGATAGCAGCGGCCGACCTTAAAAGTAAGGACAGGCTCGTAAAAGAAGATGTTGATGTGGAGCGTATTATTTCCTATTTGTGCTGCAAAAATAAATGCTGGCAATATGAAGATGAATGGCGAATTATTAATATTGGAGAGGAAAACACCCCGCAGTTCATTAAATTGCCATGCGTTAAATCTATTACATTCGGGCCGAACGTTGATAGCTTGTGCAAACGATTATTACTTGAGGTTTGTAAAAGCAAGGGCATTTCGTGCTATGATCTGCGCCTAAATCATGAGAATTATGGAGTGGAACGGATTCCGATAACGAATAATGCGGAATATGATATAAACGAAGAAGCAGAGTATATCAGTTTGTTGTCTGCACAATTAACGAAGTGGATGCAGATAATGCAAACAAATAGCGAAAAAATAGTCATAGAGATTAATTCACATACATTTGATCAGCAGACATTTTGCTTGGTGTTACAAGAGACTGAGGATATTTTAGGTAATATGTACTTTTTGAAAGGCTCGCTAAATAGGTTGGCTGAGCAATCGAAAACAGAAATGGAAAAGTTTGGTGTAAAAGAAACAATAAGCTCCTCGATTGCCGGTATGGAACAATTTCGGACAACAAAAGCTAAACAGTCGGAAGAACTACAAAAGAGTATTGTGCGATTACATATCAATGGAATGCTCGGTAATGACAATTATAGAAAGGCAATTAATCATCTGAAGAATATTCAAGAATTGTCTGAAAAAATTGATGGAATTCCTTGGAATGCACTATTTACAGAAAAAGTAACTGACAAAACCACTGTTGAATAGGTTTCAAGCGCCATAATAATACTGCAGCTATATTCTTGCGATGCTGTCCACTGACGAGGGCTTTCAGGTAAAAGTATAAATATCAATTAAAACTGCGGACGCTCCCCGCCAAGGGGAACGTCCGCGTATTTGCTGTCACCAGCGCCGCGCCACTATGGCGCAGCTTGAAGGGCCAACTCTAGCTGAGAACCAATACAGAAAGAAAAACCAGAGATTAAGATCCTGTGCGTCAGCATTCTCCTTATCCAGCATCGGCGGAACCAGATGCAGAAGGTCCTCCGTGGCAGATGAATCAAGAATCCAGTCCGCTGCCTGCTCCTTGCTCAGAATCAGCGGCATCCGATCATGTATGGCTTTCATAGAACCATTGGCCGCCGTGGTGATGATGCAGTAGGACGGAGCGCCGTTTTGCATCAGCGTCAGACCAGCCAGATACATCGCCTGATTGCGCCCTTGCTGAAAGAAATACTTATGCTTTTCCGCATCCCATTCGTAGAAGCCGGAGGTTGGAACAAAGCACCGCCGCTGCCGGACGCTGTCTCGGAACAGCGGCTTTTCCAGTACGGATTCTGCCCGCGCGTTGATAACCAGCGAGGTCGGCAGCTTATAGCCCCACATTTGAAGCACCGGCTGGATGCGGCCGTGTTCTTCATGCAGGACCGGCATAACGGCAGTTGGGCGAATCTCGCCCTGCGGCACGCTGTTTTGCCCATATCGGCGCTCGACCGCCTTGACGATCTGCGTCAGCTCTGCATTCTGTTCCGCTGAAAAGAGATACCGTCCGCACATGACAAACCTCCGCATAATCCATTTGTACCTATTATAGCACGTTATTGTCCGTTTAACGGGACTTATTTGCTGCAGCCGCAAATTTCCTCTTGATTTTATAAAACATTCGTTCTATTATCTTGGCATGGAAAGGAGCTGGTGTGGATGGGACGGCACATTTTGCATATAGACATGAACTGTTTTTACGCTTCCGTTGAAATGCAGCGACACCCCGAATACCGGAACGTGCCGCTGGCGGTCTGCGGTTCGCAGGAGGATCGGCATGGGATCGTCCTGACAGCGAATTATCTTGCCAAGCCGCGCGGCGTGAAGGTCGGACAGGCAATCTGGCAGGCCAAGCAGGTTTGCCCGGAGCTGGTCACGCTGCCGCCGGATATGTCCGAATACATCCGCTTCAGCCATATGGCGCGGGAGATATACGAGGACTATACCGACCAGATCGAGCCGTTCGGTCTGGATGAAAACTGGCTGGATGTGACCGGAAGCGTCGGCTGCAAAGGCTCACCGATGGCGATTGCGCAGGAGATCAGTGAACGGATCAAGTTTGAACTCGGTATCACAGCCAGCATCGGCGTTGCGGACAACAAGATCACAGCCAAGCTCGGCAGCGATTACAAAAAGCCGGACGCCATTACGCGGATCGAAGCGGACAACTACAAAGAAATCGTGTATCCGCTTCCTGTAGACGATCTGCTCTATGTCGGTCCCGCGACCAGCCGCAAGCTGCACGGCATCGGTGTTCACACGATTGGGCAGCTTGCAGAGCTGGATACAGATTGCCTTGTCCATAAGTTCGGCAAGATGGGCATTGTCCTCAAAACCTTTGCGATGGGGCAGGATCGTACTCCGGTCACGAAAACCGATCACATTCCGACGATCAAGTCCGTTGGCAACAGCGCAACGACACCGCGCGATATGACCTGTGACGAAGACGTGCATCTGATGCTGTTGCTGTTGGCCGAGAGCGTGACCTCGCGGATGCGGGAACTCTGCTCCAAATGCACGACGGTCGAGGTCTCAATTCGGGATACCGACCTGTCCTGGTTCACGCGGCAGCGAAAGCTGCCCATGCCGTCCTGCTCCAGCGACGAGCTTGCAGAGGTGGCCTTCCAGCTTTTCAAGGCAAATTACCGCTGGCAGAGTCCCATCCGGAGCATTGGCATCCGCGGCTCCGGACTTGTGGAGGCCTCTCCGTTTGCACAATGCTCTGTTTTCCCGGAGGATCAGCGGCGGGAACGCTGGGAACAGCTCGACAAGACTGTGGATGGACTGCGCGGCCGTTACGGTTATCACAGCATCCGCAGAGCGGTCATGTACGGCGATAAGCTGCTCGGCAGCATCAACCCGCGCGACGATCACACCGTCCACCCGGTCGGTTTCTTTGGAGGATGACGATGGACAGAGAAAAGAAATATGTGCCGGTGCTCGTGCGCTTCGACGCAGAGGGCAAAATGCGTCCGGTCGAGATCGAATTCGAGGAAGGGCAGACCTTCGCCGTCGACCGCATTCTCGACGTGCGCCGAGCCGCCTGCCAGAGCGTCGGCGGCGTCGGCGACCGCTACACCTGCCGGATCTTGGGCAAGGAGACGTACCTTTGGTTTGAAAAAGGACGCTGGTTTGTGGCGGCAAAGATATAAAATGCAGCGGCATGGAACGAATCAGAAGACGTCCATGCCGCTGTTTTTTACTTATGACAGGTCTGACTAAAAGTTGATAATAACAATTCCGACAACCGCAATCAACACTCCTGCGCAGGCTTGCAGCGTGGGCTTTTCTTTCAGCACGAAAGCCGACATTGCCAAACCGAGCAGCATGGAGCAGCATTGCAGGAGCGGATAAAGAACTGCGCTGCTCATTATTGCGGCGGCCATCGTCTTAAAATACATATTTGCAAAAAGGCAGATTGCCATAGCAGCTGTGTAGAGCAGAATTTTTTTCGTTGCTCCATTCGGGATTTTGCATTTCTGCTTTTGCAGCAAGCAGCAGATGCCGAGAATCAGTGCTGAAAGCAGAAATGTATAAAATGAGAATACCGCCGCGTCCGCCGATTCTACTGAAACAATATAATATTTCTGAGATAAATCTGCTAATCCGCTGCTTATCGGGAGCGCTATTAGCAGCAACAGTTTTTTTACGCTCAGCCTTTCCCGGTGCATCTGCCGGTTATATCCCTGCATTAAAACAGCGGCAATTACCAAGGCCAGCATCCCGATTACGCTATTCATTCGGAGTGTTTCGTTAAGGGCTGGTATGCATACGCTCCCGCAAACCGCAATCGGAACGCCAAGTGTCAATGCTACTTCAACCAGCATATACGCATCGCTATGGACACAGCAGAGCCAAAGCACAACAAAGGCAGAGTTTGCAATTGCAGACCACAGAACACATAATGCACTGGAGACGCTCAGCCCCATATAAGAGAACTTCCCCTGCAGCAGCAGGAACAGAAAGCCAAAGATTGCAGATACCGCCATCCGCAGAGCAGATATATGTATGGCATCCGATATCTTGGTTGTAAATTCGCTAATTCTCTTTCCGCAATACCCTTTGGCTGTGCCTGCAAAAAGCGTAATTGCAGAATAAATGTATCCCAGCATTATTTTTCCTCGTTTGTAATGATTCAGCCATTGCTCTCGATGACCCGCTGATACCTGTATCCGCTGTCCTTGATTGTGCACTTCTGTGTTTCGAAATCCACATAAACAAGGCTAATGCTCTCGGAGTAGCCAATACTCGTTGTCACGACCGAGCATTTCGGCAATAGCGCCATGGATTCCGTGCGGATAAATTTTCGCAATGCGTTCTTCTTTTTCATGAATGAACTCGTTCCAAATGCATAACATTGAGCTTTGACATATAAGAACCTATTTTCTTTGTGTTTATGAATGCCAGTGTTTGCTCTCGTTAACTGATGCTGTTAAATTAAAGCACCAAACAGCCTCGCTTTTCAATGTACTTTTAGAGCGTAAAATTGTATTTTTCGCAACTTTCTTGTTGACGCACAGACGCACAAATACTAGAATGTGCATAGGGGGGTGCCACCAACGATGAAAGTGATGAACATGGACTTCGGCTACAATGGTGATTATACGCTTGATGAAATCTTTGCAATGAATCAACACTGGAGTGAGCGGAGTTATTTTAATATGCAGATACCGCGTCCAACATCAGCGTTGTTATATGCAGCAGGATGTGACCTTGAGTATGCATGGAATAGTGGAACTTTGTTTGCAGAAAAAGGCGAAATCGTTTATCTCCCGCAGGAGAGTATCTATGAAACAAGATTTATTGGGGCTGAGAAAGATAAGGTAAGTACGATTTTGATTGAATTCATCTCGAAATTACCGAATGGAGAACCATTTGTATTTTCTCTTGCTCCTATGATTATTAATGGAAATACAGACGGCGTATCAGAATATTTTACAGAGATGGTAAAGTTGTTTGACGCGCCGTTGTCGTCTCCTGCGCGAAAGAAATCTGTGCTATACAAAGTCCTTTCTGCAATCGGATATGAGGAAAAGACAGCTGGGCTATTTAAAGTTGAGTTTTCTTCAATAGCGGAAGGCATTATGTACATGGAAAATGACATCAAGCAAGAAAAAAGCATTGCAGAGATTGCAGAGCTATGCCATGTCAGTCCGAGTTACTTTAGAAAGCTCTTTAAGAAGTATTCCGGCGTATCACCGATAAAGTATCAAATCCAGATAAAAATCTCGCGTGCAAAGCGGCTTTTACAGACAAACACCATGCGAATTTCTGAGATTTCTGATGCCTTGGGCTTTTTTGATACCGCCTATTTCTGTAAACAGTTTAAGAAATACACAGAAATCTCGCCGAAGGAGTACGCGCGGAAGTTTATACATATACCACATGAACAAGAAATAAATTGTGACGTTGCAACTCGAATCAGCCATGCATGAAAGTATCAGGCAAAACAAATGACAGCGCTCAAATGTCTGGAAAGCATTTGAGCGCTGCCATAACAGCTTTATTCTTTGGGGATTGCAACGCCTGTACCAATAAGTGCAGTGTAACGGAACTCGTCTGGATGTGCGCGAATGATCCAGTCAATATATGAGTCAATCAACTGCGCGGTCAACAGATAACCGGTTGCAGTCATATGCCCGTTCAAGCAGTACTGCGAGTGGAATTCCTCGTCATACGCTGGTACTCACCTGCAACAAGGAGTGTTCCGACTCCAACTTTTTCTCCATGCAACGCTTCGGAGGAAATATGCAGTCCGGCTGGAGCCATTTCTATCAGATGAGAAATATGGTGCTCCGCGCCGGATGCCGGACGCGAATTACCGATCATTATTTAACTGTACGTGGAACACGGACGTTGACAAATATACGATGGCTTGTCATAATAAAAATGTAAAATAAATAGAATAAGTTTCATAACTTATTCTATCATATGAGAATTAGAAAGACAAGTGAATAGTTGGATTTCATAAAATACGGAAAACGTAACAGAGCAATTTAAAGGGGAGTTTTTAGTCAGATGCAAAGTATTACAGAAATAATCAAAGAATTTAGAAAACCGTGTGTGTGCGGGATGAAGCATGAGACTGCAGTACGGGATGTCCGGATCAGCGCGGGGCTCGTCCATCAGGTGGGCAAGATTCTTTGGGAAAACGGATTCCCGAGGACGCTGCTGCTCGTCGCAGACCGAAATACGCTTGCCGCTTCGGACGGGATCATCGAAAGCCTGTCGGAATTTCTGATCGAATATCATATATATGATGAAATCCGCGTCGCCCGTATGGAGCACGTCGAAGCAATCGAGCGGCTTATCGCCGGGCGGGACATCGGGATCCTGTCTGTCGGAACCGGCTCTGTCAATGACCCCTGCCGTCTGGCAGCGGCCCGGCAGGGCAAAATGCTCTGTATTTTCGCAACGGCCCCTTCTATGGACGGTTTCGCCTCCTACAGCTCGCCGATCGTGAAGAATGGCTTCAAGGCGAGCTATCCCGCAAAAAGCCCCGAAGTGATCATCGGCGATACCAACATCCTGGCAGCGGCTCCGCAATGCCTGAAATCCGCCGGATTCGGCGATATGGTAGCAAAATATATCGCGCTTGCCGACTGGAAAATCTCCAGTCTTTTGACGGATGAAGTATATTGTGAGCGTGTCGGCAAGCTGACACGAGACGCTGTGGACAAGCTGCTCTCCATGGCGGATCGCGTAACAGAAAACGATCCGGAGACGGCAGGCGAGATCTTCCGGGCACTGCTTATGACCGGCATTGGGATGAGCTTTATGCACAATTCGCGCCCAGCCTCCGGAAGCGAGCATATTATTTCACATCTGATCGAATGCGTGGAGCTGCGTAAGGGTATAACGCCGAATTATCACGGTGAGGACATCGGTGTCTGCACGCTGCTCATGCTGAAATACTATAACGAGCTCGCAGAACGTGAAACGATCACGGCCGGAAAAGAGCATCTGGATTGGGATGATATTTATGCGTTCTACGGTGAAATGGCGGACGATGTCAGAGCGCTCAATGAGCCGACGACCATAACCGACGCAGTCGAGCCAGCTGCGCTTCAGCAAAGGTGGCCGCAGATCCGGCAGATCATCCACGAGCTTCCGGACTATGATACAGTCTATTCGGCCATGAAGCGGGCGGGATGCAAGCTGACTGCCGCGGATATCGGGAAGCCGCAGACGCTGCTAGACGACTGTATCCGCTATTCGCCCTATATGCGCCGCCGTCTGACGCTTCTGCGTCTGCGGGATATGATCGGGTAAAGAAGGAGAAGTTGCAGGGGGAAGATAAAATGGACACCAGGAATATAAAGCTTCTTGCTTTTGATTTAGATGGTACAATAACACAGCACAAATCGCCACTTTCGGCAAGCAATAGAGAGCTTCTTGATCTTTTATCAAAAAAATATAGACTTCTTATAGTCGGCGCCGGAATGTGTGACCGGATTTTTGAGCAGATGAGGGATTATCCTATTGATATCATCGGTAATTATGGGATGCAGTACGCAAAGTGCACACCGGATGGATCATTGCATATCATCGAGAACATTCAGGTACCATGTGATAGAGTAAGCGTGGAGCACAGGGTAACGGCCCTTCGCAAAAAATATGGGTTCGAGAACTATTCTGGAGAGAGCGTGGAATATCACACCTCTGGGTGCGTTACATTTCCGATTCTTGGGACGAAAGCAAAACTGGAGGACAAACTGGCCTTTGATCCAGATCGAAAAAAACGGCGCACTATCTATCAGGATGTGCGCGAGACATTTTCGGATTACATTGTTTTTATTGGGGGTTCCTCAAGTTTTGATTTGTCGCCCGCTCCGTATAATAAATACTATGCCCTGAACAAATATTGTGCTGCAAATGGTATTTCACATGAGCAAACCGTCTATGTCGGGGACGATTATGGGGATGGTGGAAATGATGAATCTGTCTATCGATCTGATTTTTGCTTTGTCACCATTGACGATTATCGAAATTTTTCACAACGCATGGGGGCATTTTTGTGAGTTGCTGTGTAAATACAGGAATGTAAAATCAAAGCTTTACGCAGAACGATATTGGCATCATTTGATTATCTGGCGTAAGGATTTGATCAATGATGCAACATAATCGACAGTGACTGGCTAAACGTTGCATTTAAGCAAATATGGGGGTATAAAGCTGCCTTCGGGATTCTTTCTCGGAGGCAGCTTTGCTTGTATATTCTGTTCTTTCTGAGCAAAAACAGGAAATGCAACAGGAGCAAAAGCTGGGATTATATCGATGAGGATTCGACAGACTTTTTGAATTCGCTTGGGGTTACACCGACAATCGATTTGAATGTCCGGATAAACGTATTTCTGTTGTTGTATCCTACGGCCTCGTATACCTCTTTAACTGTTTTACTGGTTGACATAAGAAGATCCTTCGCTTTGTTGATGCGCAAAAGATTGATGTACTCAGAGAATGTAACGGAGGTTTCTTTCTTGATCAGCCTGGACAAATATGACGCGGACGTATTGAATTTCTCAGCAAGTTGATCCTGATAGATGTCCTCGGTATAGTTTTCCTGAATATACTGAAGAATGCTGTTTACATTTATACGTTTTGAATCATTTTGTTTTTTGAGAATATCCAAAAGTGCAGTGATGTTTTCCCAGACGCTGTCTTCGCTCTTGAGACAACGCTCAATTAGAGCAGCATCACCGATTTTTTCGGAATCATAATCAATTTTTTTGATTCTGAAGACTCTGAATATCAGATTAAAAAAGTGTGTAAGTAACTGCGTAATTTCATCTTCTGATGCGCCTTGTGAAAAATAGTTGGAATATTTATCGCGCATGAGTTGCATAGCTTTGTCAGTATTTGAGGCAATCAAGTGGTTGTAGAGAACAGTTTCATCCGCAAAGCTGAAAACGCAAAGCGTTTCACAGGTGTCGTCGATTTGAAGATGAACATGTTGGAACAGGTTTGAATTGGAAATCCTACTCATTGCTTCTTTGTGCGATTGTCTGAGTCCACTTAAACCGAGTTGAACGGAGCCGGAGAATATCGTAATATTTAGATCCTCTGTGTCGTAGGAAAAAGCGTGTTCCAGTCGTTGAATTGTATCAGAAATTGCTGGATCAACGTCTTGCGTCTCTGGATTCAGCAGGATGTAAAGCGTGTGCTCATTACTCGGAATAATATACATATGTTTGAAATTCTGCGAAAACTCAGACTTTGCTAGATTATAAATCCCAAGCTCGATCGCCTTTTCTGTAATATTGTCATATTTTTTATAGAATGATTCAGTTGGCACAAGGCGAAGAATAATGGAGCAAAAATATTTGTTTCCAAAGCAAGAGAGATCCTCTGAATTTGAATATGAAATAGTACCATAGTGTTCTGTGGAGTTTAAAAAACGAATCAGACGCTGCTCTTCAAGGAGTGGCAGAGAGTGTTCGAGTTGTTGCTGCATGACCTGATTGGAGCCGAGAACATCAGAAATAGTATGATGAAGCTCATCGAAAGAAACGTCTTTGCGATTGGGGAAAAGGTCGGCAATTCTCTTGAAGGGAAGATAGGCAACCTCGGATTCTCTAAACGATAAAAATAGAATAAGCACAAGAAATAGGCTGTTTATAACGAAAAGCAGATTCAAAACTGCTGGCATCATGCTTGTCAATGCGCTATATGGAGTTGCAACAAGGTAAACATATCCCCACACAGAATAGCTTGGCGCATAAGAAACAATAAAGCATTTTTTCCCATATAGATCCCAATCAAAACAGTTAAATTTATCTGCAGTCAAATTGTATAGAAATGTGTCATCTTCAAGGATAGAGGTAGAGTCGACACTAAAATTCTGACAGGTCTTCTTATTGAACATACTTGGCACACTTTGAGTGAATATACCGTAAGAGTTGAGGTCGCTTAAAATAATAGACAGGTCGAGGTTGACGATAATAATATTAGGTGTGTACCGGTTGCCGATTTTTGTAAACACTAATGGGACGATGACTTTTTCATCGTGTGCTGTCCGTGCAAGCGTCGGTGAAAGAACAAATTTCTCGGAGATAGGTGCGCTATAGTCATTCCAATAAGTTGCATCATAGTTTTCGTAGCAGTATGTGTCTGTGAAATATTCGTCAAAATCATACGAACGGGTTGCAGTATAAACAATATGATTGGACCGATCTGCTATGCAGATACTGTCAATTGAATTGTAGTTCAATGCTATTTTTTTTATGATTGATTGCAGATGTGAAATCCCGTTTGCTGAGTTGTCTTGCCCGCTGACTGTGTTAAAGAAAAGAGTATCTTCTGAAAGAACTTTGATTGAATTTGAGATGCCTGAAATTGTATTCTCCTCATTCTCGCTGAAAACCTGAAGCATGGATGAGTAGGAGGATTTAAGTGATTCTTTGTAGAGATTTCGGAAAGAGAAAAGCGACAAGAAGGAAAAAAGAGCACTAAGAAATGCAGGAAAGAAAATCAATAGGAAAAACATCAATTTCGGATTCGTTGCACGTACAAAAGAAAGAATTTTTTTCATACCTGTCACCTTTTTTTAAAAAAGAATCAGAGGAGTAAAACCCATTTGTATTATTATATTCGACACGTTTGCAGATTGCAAGGAGAAGATTGGTGACGATTTATCCGATAAAATCAGGAAATACAGATAGAAAATGGTGAGCCAAAAAATACATAAGGGATAAAAATGTGACATTGATGAAATTTATTACGCATCAAAATCAAATGATGTTACACAACTTGCATATTATATCTTTGCGAAACGCAGCCGGGGTGATATATTGAGCCATGGAAAGTACATCGCTAATGCAAAAGTAGAACGTAGCTAATCTAGCTTAGTTTATATGATTTCTATTAGCTGTGTATGCTCTGCAATAAATCAAAAGAAAGGGTTAAAGGTACAATTATGAGGAAGAAAACGATGAAAAAGCTTGTGCTGCTTCTTGCAGTGGCGGCGCTCCTGCTGAGTATGCTTTGCGCATGCAGCAAGACGGAGCCTCAGGCAGATGAAAAGGTTCTGCTTAAAGTGAGTTCTTGGTCTAGAGAGGATTCTCCAGAAGAACAGAAGCAAAACTGGGAAGCGTTAAAAAAACGTTACCAAGATAAGTACCCCAATGTAGAAATCGACGATAGCAACACCTATGTGCATAATGTGCAGACATTCAATGCAAAGGCTGCTGCAGGCCAGCTTCCGGCGTGGCTGGATATGCCGCTTACCGAAATTCAGATGCTCAGAAACAACGGTTATACAGCCGACATTACGCAGGGACTCAAGGATAATGGATTACTGGACAAGATCAATCCGGAGATTCTTGACCTAATGACAGATGAGAACGGAAAAATTTGTGGGCTTCCGTCCTCGGCTTATACGCAGGGATTGGTTATCAACAAGCAGCTTTTCACGGATGCTGGGCTTGTTGATGCTGAAGGCAATCCGCTTTATCCGCAGACGTGGGAAGAACTTGCGGAGTATTCACAGACGATCCGCGAAAAGACCGGCGTGGCTGGTTTCGTTATGCCGACCATTGAGAACTGCGGCGGCTGGATTTTTATGAACATTGCGTGGAGCTATGGCGTTAACTTTGAAGAACAGCAGAAAGACGGCACATGGAAAGCTGTGTTTGATACGCAGGAATTCAGAGATGCTGTTAGCTTTGTCCGTGATCTCAAGTGGAAATACAATGCATTCCCTGATGATACACTGCTGGGTTACGAAGGCTATTTGAAATCTTTTGCAACGGGACTGGCTGCTATGACAGTTGCTGATCCTGGCATCATCAATACTTTAACTTCTGAATATGGGATGGATAAGGACGATATTGTCTATGCAAAGCTTCCGGCGGGGCCGGCAGGAAGATATGTCCTGATGGGTGGCTCTGCAAAGATGTTCTTTGCGGATGATACGCCGGAGCAGATTGATGCTGCCATCAAGTGGCTGATGATGGAAGGTGTCACGCCCGACATTACAGACGATGTCGAAAAGACTATCCGTGAAAATTGCCAGCAAAATATTGACAATGGTGGCGTCGTACTGCCGGTTGAGATCTTCAGTATCTGGCAGAGTCCTGAGCGCAGCGAAAGACTGAAGGAAATTTACGCGGATTATGCAAATGTTGAACTAAGTAACTTCGCGGATTACATGGATTCCACTGGCGTGACACTGAGACCGGAGGAAACGGCATGCTGCCAGCAGCTTTATGCTGTATTGGATGGCGTGATCCAGGAAGTGATTGCGAATGAAAATGCAGATATTGATGCGCTTACCGTAACTGCGGTGAATGACTTCCAGCAGAACCATCTTGATAAGATGGACTATTAAGCTGTCACCATCTAATGTTTCTGACAGCTAAGGACTGGTTGCAGCGAACATACGGAGATGACGAGCTAGGTGTAATCGTCTAAGACACAGAAGATAGACGTATCCTGCAGCTGTGATCCCTAAAAAGTCAGGCCGCTGACTAAACTGTCGGCGGCCTGATTCGATTTATAGGTTGTTTTGAGCAATCAAAAGGTATTTTGCAACTGAGACTGCAGAAGCTGATTGCGTTTCTGAAGAAACGCGATGTAGTGAGGATTCTAAATGAAAATAAACAGAAACGAAAAGCGAAAAGGAAAATTGAATCATAAGCACAATTTGATCGGGTGGCTTCTGATTCTGCCGGCAGTTCTGGCGTTCATTTTGGTCGTATGGAGACCAATCGGGATTGCTTTTCTGGACTCATTCTTTAAAATACGTGGCGTCACCAGGGTCAGCTTCGTTGGGTTCAAGAACTATATAGCTGTCCTTAGCGACACAAATTTTTTAAAGTCGCTAATGAATACGATCAAATACGTATTCTGGTCACTGGTGATTGGATTGCCGCTTCCGTTCTTTGCTGCAATCATAATAAATGAAACCGTAAGAACAAAACGGTTTTTTAATGTTGCAGTGTATATTCCGTGCGTAATACCGTCAATGGCGACTTATTTGATATGGAAGTTCATCTATTCAAACAGTCAGGGCGGGCTGTTGAATATGATTTTGTGTTTTTTTGGCTTGCAACCGATGACATGGCTAAACAATGCAAACCTCTCTATTCCGCTGATTATCGTTATGCTGACATGGAGCGGGTTCGGCGGAGCAGTCATTATGTATTTAGCATCGTTACAAGGAATAGACCGGAGCTTGTATGAAGCTGCAAAACTGGACGGCGCAGGGATATTTCAGCGGATTCGTGTCGTTATGATGCCCAATATGTGGGGAATTCTGCTTTTACAAGCAGTGCGTCAAATTATTGGAATTTTCCAAATCGCAGAGCAGCCGTTAGTGATGACTGGTGGTGGACCGAACGGTGCATCCACTTCGCTCGGATTGACCAATTACTATTACGCATTCAAGTACGGACAGTTCGATCGCTCTATGGCACTTGGCGTTATTATGTTTGTTTTGCTGGTGTGGCTAACGCTGCTCTATTTCAGACTGGATAAGAAAATCAACGAATGAGGGGAGGGGCATGTGTGAAGTGGTTGAATAATAAAACAGAAGGATTAATCAATTTTTCTGATCTGAAAAGCGGAAAGGTAAAAGTAGCATATACGGTGATGATTATCTTTCTAGTTGTTCTTGCGATAAGCTGTTTGCTGCCGGTCGTTTGGGCGGCAATGTCTGCATTGAAACAGCCGGAAGAAATGTATCGAATTCCGCCAACGTTTTTCCCAACTACTGTTGATTTGTCAAGAGTAAAAAAAATTGTCAGTCAAGTCCACATCGGACATTATTTGTTGAATACGATCTGGATCATTCTTGGTTGCTGGATTGTCGATGTGCTATTTAATGGTTTGGCTGGCTATGTTTTGTCGAAAATTCGACCAAAGGGTACGCCGGTCGTCGAAACACTGATTTTCTGGTCCATGATGCTACCGGGAATCAGCATGGCCCCGCTGTATATGACATTTGTTGATTTGCCAATTTTGCATATTGATATTTCAGGTACATTTTTTCCACTATGGATCATGGCAGGGTGCAATGCTTTCAACATTATGCTGTTCCGAAACTTTTTCAACGGAATTCCAAAAGACTATATGGAAGCAGCAAAAATCGATGGCTGTTCTGATTGGAAAATTTTCTTCAGGATTATTCTTCCGCTGTCGAAACCCGTATTGGCGGTTGTGACAATCTATAGCGTAATCGGCTCTTGGAATAATTTCATGTGGCCGTATCTTCTGTTGGAAGGTACATCCCACGAACCCCTGTCGGTATTGCTATTCCACATTTCAAATGGTGCGCTTCCGCTGCCGGATAATGATGCATTGCTGATTGCAATGTTTGCAGCGATTCCGCCAATCATTATCTATGCTTTTTTGGCAAAGCACATCAATGGCGGTTTAAACATGAGCGGTATAAAAGGATAAGTTAGCAATGGACTTCAAGCTTAATTTTAATACAGACAGACCAATCCGAATTCTTCAGCTCACGGATATGCAGATCATTGACGGAACTCAGCGCCGCTATCCGGAGCGGCTCGATCAGGAATCAGGTGAACGCTGGAATCCTCAGCATGATGAGGAAAATATCTATGCCCCGATGCGATTTTTAATTGAGGCGAGTATGCCTGATCTAATAGTAATTACAGGTGACATGATATACGGAGAATTTGACGACAGCGGTGAGAGTCTGAAGCGTTTTGTACAGCATCTCGATTCGTACCGAATTCCATGGGCCGTTGTGTTCGGAAATCATGACAACGAAAGCAAAAAAGGAATTTCATGGCAATGCAATGAAATTGCTTCGGCAAAGTACTCTGTGTTTAAAAGAGGAACTGTTTTCGGAAACAGTAATTATTCGATTGGCATATTCAGAGACGGAAAACTAATCCGGACGCTTTTTATGGTGGATTCAAACGGCTGCGGTGCAATTGGAATCGAGCCTGGTATCAGAAATGATCAGCTTGCATGGATGGAGGACGAGGCTTCAGAAATCAGTAGGGAGTACGGACAAGTACCGTCATTTGTGTATTTCCATGAGCCGACAGATGATTTTCAGGACGCGTATATTGCTGCTGGCTATCAGTCTTCGTATGACATCGATGAAGAACACTTCGCATCTTATACGATCTGTGATGAAGTGCATGCGAAGAATGGAGATTTTGGAAATAAGAGAGAGGCAATTTATGCTTGCTGTCGACAGAAAATTCTACCTGTTTTAAAAAAAATACATACAGATGGAGTTTTTGTGGGCCACTGCCATAAAATCAATACAAGCGTCATGTATGAGGGAATCCGGTTTACATTTGGATATAAAACGGGATTTTATGATTATTATGACGAAGCAGCAAATGGGGGAACATTGATCCTTTTAGATGGAGACAAAGATTTTCTCGTTAAGCACATTCAGTATGAGATTACAGAATCAATCTAGATAGTATTCCGTGCAGGAGTCCACATAAGGAGGATAAAAACAATGCCTTGTAAAATCTGCATTATCGGTGCAGGCAGCGCGATTTTCTCGCTGAATTTGATCAAAGATATTTGCGTGAATAAGCATTTTGAGAATTGTACAGTTTCGCTCATGGACGTAAATGAAGCACGACTTGATGCCATATATAATCTTTGCATCAGATATGCTCAGGAATTGGGAGAAAAGCTAAATGTCGTGAAAACGACAGATCGACGTGAGGCAATGCGAGATGCCGACTTTGTTTTAAACGTTGCGCTGGACTACGGTCATGATCGCTATAAGGAAGGAATCAAGGTTGCTTATGCAAATGGATATCGCTTTGGAGGAAGCTTGCATGTCCTGCATGACGAAGCGTTTTATATTAACTTCTATCAGCTCAGGCTTATGGAATCTATTTTGCAGGATGTGTTAGCGATTTGTCCTAATGCGTGGTATATCATGGTAGCAAATCCGGTGCAGGGCGGTGTTACTTATTTACAGCGTAAGTATAAGAACGCCAAAATAATCGGAATGTGCCATGGCTATACAGGTGTATACACTCTGACCGACGCTATGGGAATGGATCGAAAGGATGTTTCTTATGAAATAGCTGGCGTAAACCACTTTATTTGGCTTACGAGTTTTCGGTATCAAGGGAAAAATGCATACCCGCTGCTGGATCAATGGTTGAAAATGCACCATGGAAAAATTGTAGAGAATGTAGAAGAAATTGAGAAAATTGGCTTGAAAGCAGATGAAATATCACCGAAAGCAATCGATCTCTACAAACGGTACGGCCTTTTTCCAATCGGAGATACTGCATCATCTGGTGGTGGCGCATGGGGATGGGAGTATCACGTTGATACGCAAACGGAAACTCAGTATGGTAGCCAGCCGTATAAGTGGTATGAAAAGTACTTTGCGGAAGGTGAACAAAATGTTCAGAAAATCAGACGTGTAACGGAAGACCATTCTGTGAAGGTGAGCGAAGTATTTTCTACAATGCCGTCAGACGAACCAATGATCCCTTTGATTGAGGGACTTGCATTTGATACAGCCAATAAAGTTGTTGTTAACATTCTAAATGACGGCGGATATATGAAGGGGCTGCCAACGGACTATGAGGTCGAAATCGCAGCAATTGTAGATAAACATGGCGTTCATCCGATTCATAATAACGGACTTCCAAAGCCGATTATGACACACCTTTTACGCGACCGTATCGCCAGCGTGGAAATGGAGTTGGCGGCGTTTGAAAATCATAGCTGGGAACTCTTGGTGGACCTGATTCTGATGGATCCGTGGACAAGAACAAGACAGCAGGCGGAACGTCTGATCCGTGATATCATGGCGCTTCCTTGCAACAAAGAAATGAATATGTATTATAAGTAAAAGGACACAAAAATGTATAACATTAACAACATTACGACGATTTACGTTTCCCAGAAATCAGGGAACGATTATCATCAGGGCTTTTATCCAGACTGCAATGAAATGCTGACAGGGCCAGTAAGGACAATTGAAAAAGCGCTGTCAATGGTTGCGGAGATGCGAGAGTTTGGTGCGCAGCAACCGGTAAGAATTAAGGTGACAGATAAGACGTACTATATCCAAAAGCCAATCTGCATCGATCCGGCAGTGAGCAATATTACAATTGAGCCGATGAAAAAGACGTTATTGAGCGGCGGGATTATGGTTGACTGGTTTAAACCAGATACCTTCAATGGCAACAAATGTGTATCCGCAGATTTATCTGGATTCCCAGAGCTTGAATTTACAGACTTCTATGTGAATGGAAGACCGAGGCGAAGAACGCGCTTTCCGCAAGAGGGATTCCTGAAGCCGGAGGATGTGGAAGAACACTCTGATGAATTACGAGCAGGTTCAAAGTGGTTTACAGTAAAGGAGAAAGATTTCTGTAAAATCAAAGATTTTTGTCACCCGGAATGGTGCATTGTCAGTTTTAACCATTATTGGGTGGATGAACATTCTCAAATTGAAGCGATTGAGCCGGAAACAAGAAAGGTTGTCCTCAAGCATCGGTCATGCTATACAATCGAACCAACCCATCCGGCAAGCGCTCTGGAGTACTGTATCGAAAACGTTGCCGAAATGTTCGAGAATCCTGGCGAGTGGTATTATGATCGACAGAACTCTAAAATTTACTATATCCCGGAAGAAGCGGATGCATATGCCTCTGAGATTGTCGGCTATATTCCAGTGGTAAGTACTATACTCCGTCTGGCAGGGACGTTGGAAAATAGAATAAAGGACGTGACGATCCGCAACTTTCAGATCGCATATACGAGGGGCGAACGTATAACGGCAGACGGGGCGGAGGTGACGTTTGCGTCTGACACACAGAGCGTTTGTGATACGGCAGCTGCAATCGAAATCAGCTATGCACAGGGATGTGCAATCGAAAAATGTGAGTGCTATTGCATTGGTTTACATATGATTGGACTCAGAGCGGGGTCACGAAACATACGAATCGACAATAATATTCTCCGCGAAATTGGAGCAGGCGGTATTGTAGTGACTGGAGGAGCCTTTGGCAGTGAAGCTGAAGAACACACGTTTGGCAATAGAATTGAAGATAACCGCATAATCGGATGTGGACGACGATATTATGCAGCTTGCGGAATTCTGTTGATGCACACTTATGAAAATGTGATTGCTCATAATGAGATTGCGGATTTGAATTATACCGGTATTTCCTGCGGATGGGTATGGGGATACGAGAATAGTATTACAAGGGAGAATCTGATAGAGAAAAACCATATTCATGATATTGGAAATGGTGTTCTATCTGATATGGGCGGCATTTATCTGCTGGGAAAACAGCAAGGGACGATTGTCAGATGCAATTTGATTCATGATGTCTATAGTCGACATTATGGAGGATGGGCACTTTATGCAGATGAAGGTGCATCGGCAGTGGTGTTTGAGCAGAATATCTGCTACAACACAAACAGCAACGCATTCCATCAGCACTACGGGTGTGGCAATACTGTCAGAAACAACATTTTCTGTTTTTCCAAAGATGCACCGATTGGTATGTCACGACCGGAACTGCACCTTGGTACAATTTTTGAACAGAACATCATTGTAACGCATGGCCAAAGGGCACTTGAAATCGGCAATAAAGGCGAGGAAACTGGTTGCCTGCAAGTTATTTCCCTGCAAAGAAACCTTTTCTTTGATGTGGGCAAGGGGGAGCCAGCTATGATACAAATTGGCAACAAGGTGTATTCCTATGATGAGTACAGAAAACTGGGAATCGATATGGATTCTGTGTGCGCGGATCCGCTATTTGCAGATATGGATGCATTTGATTTCCGTATAGCCGAAGACTCACCAGCTATCGCATTGGGATTTGTTCCGATTGATATTTCGGACATTGGAGTGCGGACAAAAGCGTAAAACAGAAGGAAAGGATTTGTAGTAAAGCTGTGGAGACGTATTCCAAATGAAAGGAAAGAAAGCGTCATCATTGATCGCACTTTGCGCTGCTGTTTATTTTTGCAGCTATCTGACTCGTCAGAATTACGCGACAGTGCTCGTGGAAATAATTGAAAGTGAAGGCGTTTCTAAGGCTGCTGCATCAGCAGCAATTACAGGAATGTTCATTACATATGGACTGGGGCAGATTATCAGTGGCTATCTTGGAGACAGGCTGAATTCATGCCATTTGATTGCTGCTGGCCTAGCCGCAACTGGAGTGTTGAATATATTGATACCGTATTGCAAATCAACACAAATGATAGCTGTGGTTTGGTGCTGCAATGGCCTGGCGCAGTCATTCTTTTGGCCTCCGCTTGTAAAAATCTTGACGATAAATCTATCTGGGAAAATGTATCAGCGCTATGTTGCCGTGATTTCATGGAGTTCTTATCTGGCTACGGCCGTACTGTATTTGGTATGTCCAGCGCTCATCCAGCATAGCGGATGGAGAAGCGTTTTCTACATCTGCGGCGTAGTTGCGTTTGTAATGCTGGTTGTATGGCAGCGGGGGACAAAAAATATACAGTCATCAATGGACCTTCCGGCCGATCGTAAAGTGCATGGCAGCAGCGCTGAGAAAAGTGATAGAACAGTGATTTCTCAACCAATATGGTTAATTCTTGTATTCGCGGTTGCAGCGATTATTATGCAAGGAATGATACGGGATGGCATGACAACATGGCTTCCAACGTACATCTCCGAACAGTTCCACATAGAGAATAGCAATTCTATCTTGTACGGCGTTCTCGCGCCGCTTTTGAGTGTGATTGCGTTGATAATTGCAGAAAAAGTACAGGATAAGTTGGTTCACAATGAGGTGGCGTGTGCAGCAGGCTCATTTGTGCTAGCAATCGTATGCTGTCTAGGTGTCCGAATGACGATGGCGGGACTTCCAAGATTTTCTATCATCTTATACGCGGCCGTAATTGGCTGCGCACATGCAGCAAATCTATTCTTGATTGCAGTTTTACCGGGAAGATTCCGCAACACGGGTCATGTGTCGCTGATTTCTGGCGTTCTGAACTGTGCGACTTATGTTGGGAGCGCAGGTTCAACTGCTCTGATGGCAATGACAACAGAACATAGTGGATGGAATGTGCCGATTATTATCTGGGCAGCAGCTGCATTTGCTGGATTTGTATTCTGCATATTGATCTTGAGAAGATGGCCTGCACAGTTTAAATGAGTAGTGAGAGCACGAATATTTTAGAAAACATATTGCTTGCCTGTAAAGAAAATAATTTGAAGAGGAGAAGTATAACATGCGGAAACCGAAGATCGGTCTGCTTGGCCTGATGGCCGGCAGCTATGAGCCTATTTTTCCGGGGATCGTCGCCCGGCAGGAGGCATTTGCGCGCGAGCTGGCCGCGTCCTTCTCGTCCGTTGCAGACGTTGATTTCCCCGGCGCCGCCCTCGACCGGGCGGATATCGAGCAGAAAATGCGCTATTTCAACCAGTCGGACTGCGACGGTGTGCTCATCGTCCTTCTGACATACAGTCAGGGCGTCTGGCTCCTGCGGGCGCTGCAGGATAACCGCCTGCCGCTCGCGCTGGCCGTGGTGCAGCCGGACAGCCGCGTCGGTCTGGACTTCGGCGAACTGGATCTGACCGTCAATCAGGGCATCCACGGCGCGCAGGACAACGCGAACATGATTGTGCGGAACGGCTTCAAATGCCAGTTCTTTGCCGCAGAGCGCCATGATCCCGCCCTTGTACAATTCGTTGGAGATTTTGCCCGCGCTGCCATGACGTATCAGCAGATGCGGCGCATGAAGTGCGGCGTCCTGAGCCGGATGTGCGGCATGGGCGACATTCTGCTTGACGATATGGCCTTTACAAAAAAGATCGGCGTGGAATTCTGCAATGACACAGCCGGTACGGTCTGGCGCTGGATGCAGACCGTGACAAAGCAGGAGATCGACCGGCAGATCGAGAAGGACAAAGACACGTTCCTTGTCGATCCGAAACTCAGCTATGAGAGTCATGCGGAAGCTGTGCGGATGTACCTCGGCTTCAAGCGCTGGCTGGACGACAAGGGCTTTGGCTGCTTCACCGCGCAGTTCGATATCTTCGGCGACGACTCTGTCGGGCCGGATCGCCGTTTCCATCAGCTGCCGCTCTACGCGGCGTCGCAGCTCATGGCGGACGGCTACGGCTATGGTGCGGAGGGCGACATGTCCTGTGCGGCCATGGTGTCTGCGGCGCATATGCTTTCCGACGGCGGAGGCAATTTCACGGAAATGTACATGATGGACTTTGAAACGGACGCGATCTGCTTCTGCCACGCAGGCGAGGGCAACTGGTCCACGAGCTGCGGCACGAACAGACCCAGACTGATCGACCGGTATCTCGGCGAGGGCGGTCTGGAAAATCCGCCGACGATCCTCTTTACGCCGAAGGCCGGGCGCGCAACGCTCACCTCGCTTGCGCCCATGAACGGCGACCGGCTCCGCCTGATCGCCGCGCCCGGCGAGATGCTGCCGAAGAACGATCTTCGCGGCTGCGAGATGCCGTACTTCTTCTGGCGGCCCGACAGCGGCGTGACGAACTGCATCCGCGGCTGGCTGAAAAACGGCGGCACGCACCATGAGGTCATCAGCCTTGGCGATGTGTCCACCCGCTGGCAGATGCTCTGCGACATGTGGGACGTCGAATACGTGCAGGTATAAAAGGCATGCATGGATATCTGACCTTTGACGTCGGCACGACAGCCGTCAAAAGCTGCCTGTTCGACGACGATCTGCGGCTGCTCTCGATCGCAAATGAAGAGTATACGCTCGATACGGATGCCGGGGGCCGGGTCGAACTGGACCCGGAGCGCTATTGGCAGGCCGTCTGCGGCGGAGCTGCCGAAGCGCTGCGCCGCGCGCAGCTCCCGCCCAGCGCAGTCAGCGCGATCTGCATCACAACGCAGGGCGAAACGCTGATCCCAATCGGAAAAGACGGCCGCGCGCTGCGCAAGGCGATCGTCTGGCTGGATGAGCGCGCAAAAAAGCAGGCGGACACCCTGTCCGCCCGCTTTTCCAGCGCAGAATTTTATCATGAGACAGGCCTTCCGGAGCTGAACGGCTTCCTGCCGCTGGCAAAGCTCATGTGGATCCGGGAGAACGAGCCTGAGATCTACCGGCAGACGGAAAAATTTCTGCTGCTGGAGGATTATCTTCTCTACAGGCTGACCGGGCAGCTTGCCGCAGAAAAAACGCTCGCGTCCAGCACCGGCTGGTTCAGCCTCCGGACAGACGGTTATTGGCAGGAGGGCCTTGCGGCGGCGGGCATCCCGCAGGAGAAGCTGCCGGAGCTGTTCGAACCCGGAACGGCGCTTTCAGCGAAGCTCCTGCCGGACGTGCAGGAAAAGCTGGGCTTCCGGGAGGATACGCTCGTCGTGACGGGCGCGATGGATCAGACGGCAGGCGCGCTGGGCGCGGGGAACCTGCGTCCGGGCTGCGTGACGGAGACGACGGGGACAGCGCTGTGCATCGGCGCGACGCTGGAAAAGGCGGACCTGGACGATCCGAACCGCGTCACGGTCTACCGCCATGTAAAGCCGGGCCTGTTTCTGATGCTGCCGTTCTGCATGACGGCGGGGCTGTTTCTCAAATGGTTCAAGGATACGTTCTGCGAGGCAGAATGCCGGCAGGCAGAGCAGGAGCACAGATCCGTATACGAGCTTCTGGACGAGCTCGCCGAGCAGACGCCGCCCGGCGCGGGGGGACTGCTGGCCCTGCCATATCTGACCGGCTCCATTCAGCCGTGCAGCAATCCGAACGCGAGAGGCGTGTTCTTCGGCATCGGGCTCGATACAAAAAAGCAGCACTTTCTGCGCGCCGTCTATGAATCCGTCGCTTTTATGCTGCGGGAAAATCTGGAGCTTCTGACGCGCGTCAATCATATGCCGGTCGCGCAGATCCGCAGTCTCGGCGGCGGTGCGAAAAGCGCGGTCTGGCGGCAGATCAAGGCGGACGTGACCGGCATCCCGGTCGGACTGGCCGCTCAAAGTGAGAGCACGTCGCTCGGAGCTGCCATGCTGGCCGCCGTCGCCTGCGGCGGCAAAGCGTCTCTGGAACAGGCGGCGCAGGCCGCTGACCGCGCAGTCGTCTGGACAAAGCCGGACGGAGCCGGACGTTATGAGCAGGCGTATCAGAAATACTGTGAGTTGTTCAGAACGCTGAACCCGCTGTTCTAAGGAGAAAATCATGAAATATCAGGAGCAAAGGACATATGTCGGCAATCTGCGCCAGCTGTTCGGCCTGCGAGAGTCCCGGCTGGCCGGCGGCAAGGCGGACGGCGTGCGGATCGTCGATATCCACAACGGTGGAGATCTGGCGCTATGCGTGGCGGCGGACCGCTGTATGGATATCCCGGAAGTCCGCTACTGCGGCCGTGTGCTTAACTACATCACGCCGAACGGGATTGTGCATCCGTCCTACTACAGCTGCTACGGCGAGGGCTGGAGCGAAGCATTTGCGGGTGGGCTGCTCTATACCTGCGGCCTGAGCAATACCGGCCTGCGCGAGAGCCTCGACTGGGAGAGCCAAAAGGAGCACGGCTGCATCGCCAATACCCCGGCGGAGCAGTTTTCCGCCGTGATCGAAGAAACGGCGGACGGGCCTGCCGCAGTGCTTCACGGCATCATGCGTGAGGGGATGCTCGCGGGCGTCGATCTGCGGCTGACGAGAACCATCCGGGTCAAATACCTGCGCAATGTGATCGAGGTGACGGACACGGTGCAGAACGACGGCTATCGAAGCGCGCCGCATATGCTCCTCTATCACTGCAATCTGGGCTATCCGCTTTTGCAGCCGGATTCCCACCTCCGGATTCTCAATCAGGGTGTCCGGCCGCGGACACCGTTTGCAAAGACGATGCTGCCGGAACTGGATACTATCCTTCCGCCGCAGGACGCGATGGAGGAAATGTGCTATTATTACACCCCGGCTCCCGACGAAGACGGCTGGGAGCACGTGCGTCTGGAAAACCGCCGTGAACAGCTCGGACTGACGCTTTCATTCGACACGTCGACGCTGGGGCACTTTGTACAGTGGAAAAATTTTGTGAAGGGCGAATACGTCATGGGATTGGAACCGGCCAATTGCACCATAGACGGCCGCAGCGACGCGATCGCGCGCGGACAGATGCAGGTGCTGGAACCGGGCCAGAGCCGGACCTACCGGCTGCGGTTCTGTTTTGACGACGCACAGGAGGATTGAAGTATGGAACTGATGAAAAAGCATGTCGATCTGGACAGTCTGGAAACGCTGTATGAAATGACGTTTGAGGAAGCGGCGCTTCGCCGTGAATTTGACGTGCGCGGCGGCAGCTGGACGCTGGAAGACGGGACGCTTGTCGGCAGGAACCGCGAAAACTGCCCCGGCATGATTATTTCACAGCAAGATTTTTTCGGCCCCGTTATGCTGGACTTCGAAGCGCGCACGATCCCGCCCTGCACCCACGATATCAACTGTATGTGGAGCGGCAGCTGGGATTATGAGACAAATACCCGCGCGCTTGCCTACGTTGTAGGGCTGGAAGGCTGGTGGGACGGCAAGGTCGGCTTTGAAAAGTCTCCGGAATACAAGTTGAACTGCGGCACACAGCTGCTGAAATTCGAAGCGGGCCGGTATTATCATGTGCAGTGCGGCTCGATCTGCGGGCATATCTTCTGCGTGATCGACGGAGCGCTTGCGCTTGAGGTCATGGACCCGGACCCAATCGACCAGAGCCGGTACGGAAAGGTGGGCTTTGAGGCGTATTGCAGCCAGATCCAAATCCGTAAATTCAGCGTCAAACGGCTTTCCTATACACAAAAAGAAACAAAATATGTCCCCGAATTTTAAGAGGAATTTTGACATGGAAGATATTCAAACACATCATTTGGAATCAAAGCAAAATCGAGAATGGAATGTAGGATCTGGGGAAACCGCTATATGCGCTTGCAACTCGTTTCGTACACTCGGAACAATGCTTGACTGTTCCAGAAACGCTGTTCCTAATCTGTCGAGCCTGAAGAAATGGATCGATCTGACGGCGTCCTTCGGCTACAACATGCTGATGCTCTACACTGAAGATACATATGAAATCAAAGGATCGCCCTATTTTGGATATATGCGAGGAAGATTTTCGCGAGAGGAAATACAGGAAATTGATGCATATGCAAAGAAGAAGAACATGACGCTTATGCCGTGCATCCAAACGCTGGCACATTTGGAGACAATCAAACGATGGCCGGAGTACTTACCGTATTTTGACATAGATGATGTGCTCCTGGCAGGAGATGATAACGTCTATATCCTTGTTGATAAGATGTTTCAAAGCATTGCAAAGTGCTTTACGTGCAGAACTATCAATATCGGAATGGACGAAGCACCGCGATTTGGACGCGGAAAGTACTACGACAAGCATGGCGACTGCGACCACACGGAGGCTTTTTTGTCGCACTTGCAGAAGGTTTGCTCAATTGGGGAAAAGTATGGATTTCGCTTTTTAATGTGGGCGGATATGTTCTTCAAACTGGAAACAGGACAGTATTATGAGAATACACAGAATATTCATGCGCCAGTAAACGAGAAGATCCCTGCAAATGTTGAACTGGTATATTGGGACTACTATTCGACTGATGCAGATCATTACAGAAGAATGCTCAAGGCGCATCAGAATATCAAAAAAGATGTGTGGTTTGCAGGCGGATTGTGGTCATGGACTGGCTTTTCACCTCATAACAGGTTCAGCATAGAGGCATCTAAGGCTGCAATAGACAGCTGTAAAGAATGCGGTGTGAAGGATGTATTCCTTACGCTATGGGGAAATGACGGTGCCGAGACTTCTCGATTTTCTACGCTTCCTTCTCTGTTTTATGCAGCAGAATATGCAAAAGGTAATACAGACGAAGCTACGATAAAGAAGAAATTCGAGGATAAATTAGGGATTGCCTTCGATGATTTCATGCAGGTGGAAATTTCCAAGGAATTATGCGGTGACGGTACTGGAAATCCAGAGAAGTATATGCTGTATAATGACTGCTTTATGGGAATTATGGATCATACAGTTCAAGCAGGGGACGGAGCTCGATTTGCCGCATGCGCAGCGCATATAGCTAGCTTTCAAGCTCCGCGGGAGTGGGATTACCTGTTTCAAAGTATGTATAACTTATATCGAGTACTAGAAGTGAAGGCTGAACTTGGAGTACGAACACATGAGATCTATCGTTCTGGAGATAAAGGGGCAATTCATGTGCTCATATGCGACTACGAGGAAACTGAGAAGCGTCTTGAACAATTTTATCAATCATTCCGGAGACAATGGCTAATTGAAAACAAGGCGTTTGGGTTTGAAATACAGGATATACGTCTTGGAGGATTGCTACATCGTATCAAGCATTGTCGAGAGCGGCTACAAGCATTCTATGACGGCGATATCCGAAAGATTGAGGAATTAGAGCAGGAGCAGTTGGACTTCTTTGGCTTTGAAAAACCATGCGCACGTCCAAAATTCAATAGTTGGTCATTAAATGTATCCACGAATGTTGTGTCCTGTGGACTTGATGTAGAATAAATGACAATATGCAGTTTAGGAGGAGAAATGAACGATACAATCCTGTATATGCTGACTGAGAACAGTCCGTATATGATGTCGTTTGTGATTTGTACGTCAAAGAACAACGTTATTGTTATTGACGGCGGACGAGCCGGGGATATGCCGCTTTTGAAACATTATATTGGAGGTAGACATATTTCTGCATGGATTCTGACACATGCACACAGCGACCATATTTCTGGGTTTGTGGATGAAATCAGAAAAAATGGTGGAGAAGACTTTGACATTGAGAATATATATTATAATTTTCCACCGTATGATCTTATTAATAACCACAATGTGCTGGATTACGCATATTTTGTGGAAGAATTGCAGGATGTTCTCCCGCAGTTTTTGGAAATCGCACCGAAAATTCAGGAGAAGCTGCATGTTGTTCATCAGGGAGAGTCTATCGCTGTTGATGAATGCAGATTTGATTTCTTGTTTTCCTACCACGAAGGCTTGACAAATAATTTAATGAATGACAGTTCCTTGGTATTCAAACTGTTCGCACCGAATAAGACGGTGTTGTTTCTTGGAGATCTTGGCCCTGAGGCTGGAGATATATTGTTCAGAGAATCGAAGCATCTGTTAAAATCAGATCTTGTGCAGATGGCTCACCACGGACATATGAATGTTGGCATGGAGGTTTATGCTGAGATTTTACCGGAGGGCTGCTTGTGGTGCGCGCCAGACTGGTTATACGAAGAAGAAGAATTTCCGGATTATCTGCGTGATACAGAGGGACTGCGCCGGGTTGGAAGAAACAGACTTTACGGAACAAAACTTACGCGAAAATGGATGGATTTGCTTGGCGTGAAAAAGCATTATGTTACAAAGGATGGGACACAGAGGATTGTTCTGTAATGAAAATCAAAGCAAATGATACTGAGGAGAGATACATATGAAGCCTTGTATTCGCACCCCGTATTTTGAGGTTGGAACGAAAAACTATGTGTACGGCGACAAGC
>ERZ779729.608-NODE-608-length-33059-cov-3.672464_pt1 | contig 33059 bp, 22 predicted proteins | sample MGYA00511072_ERZ779729 | MGnify/ENA primary metagenome ERZ779729 (study PRJEB29588, sample SAMEA2156675) | human gut metagenome | biome: human gut; feature: human-associated habitat; material: faeces | place: Denmark | collected 2008/2010 ...
CCCGAAACGGCGGTGGGGATCTCGGCTGGCACCAATGAAAAACTCGGCTATATCGGCGAAGGCAAAGGCATCACGGCAAACGCCGCCGTACTTTTAGAGAAAATTTAATTCAAGGAAATTCCTCAATTATGGCTACAAAACAAACTTCTCAGTTCGTCTGTTCCGAATGCGGCTACGCCGCGCCCCGCTGGCTGGGAAAATGCCCCTCCTGCGGCGCGTTCAACACCATGCAGGAAGAACTTGTCGCCCCCGCTCCCGCCGCAAAAGCAGGCAAAAGCGCCGCCCGTTCCGCCTTTTCGCTCGGCAGCGAAAAAGCCAAACCGCTTTCCGAGGTGAAATACGAAGAATTTCAACGCGTTTCTTCGGGCATCCCGGAACTTGACACCGTGCTCGGCGGCGGCATCGTGCGCGGCTCGCTGGTGCTGCTCGGCGGCGATCCGGGCATCGGCAAATCCACTCTTTTAACGCAAGCCGCGGCATACCTTTCCAAAAATCACCGCGTTCTGTACGTCTCCGCCGAAGAAAGCTGTTCGCAGGTAAAAATGCGCTGCGATCGGCTGGAACTCAAATCGGACGGGCTTCTGCTTCTCAACGAAACAAACCTCGAAAGCATCGAAGAAAATTTAGACGGCGTGGAATACGCCGTCATCGATTCGGTTCAGGCGATCTACACCGATTCGCTTTCGGGCGCGGCGGGCAGCGTAGGGCAGGTGCGCGAATGCGCCGCCTCGCTGATGCGCATCGCCAAAAACCGCGGCATCACGTTTTTCATCATCGGGCACGTTACCAAAGAAGGCTCGCTTGCCGGTCCGAAAGTACTGGAACACATTATGGACACCGTGCTGTATTTCGAAGGCCAAAAGGAAGAAAATTACAAGCTTCTCCGCGCCGTGAAAAACCGTTTCGGCTCGGCGCAGGAAGTAGGTGTTTTCGAAATGACGGAAAAAGGCTTGAAAAGCGTGCTTTCCCCCTCCGATTTGTTCCTGTCCGATACGCGCGGCGTGGCGGCGGGCAGCGTGGTAACCCCCTCCGTCAGCGGCAACAGATGTATGAGCGTGGAACTGCAAACGCTGATTTCGCGCACCGCATACGGCTTGCCGCGCAGAATGTCGCTCGGCATCGATTACAACAAACTGGTGGTGCTTATCGCCGTTCTGGAAAAGCGCTGCGGCGTGCCGTTTTATCAATCGGACGTATACATCAACGCGATGGGCGGCATCCGTCTTTCGGAACCGAGCGTAGACCTTGCCGTATGCGCTGCGCTTGCAAGCGCCGCGGCGGATACGCCCGTCGATAAATACACGGCGGTATTCGGCGAAGTGGGTTTAACGGGCGAAGTGCGATCGGTATCGTTTGCGGAAAAGCGTGTGAACGAATGTATTAAAACGGGATTCAGAAAAGTGATTCTGCCGGCGAAATGTATGGCGAGCTGCCGCAAATTCGCGGATAAAATTCAGCTTGTACCCGTAAGCTACGTAAACCAGATGATTAAAGAATTATCGTTGCGCCCCGTCCCGAGTACGAAATATGAGCCTTCCCCTCAGGGGGAAGGTGGCAAGGCTCAGCCTTGACGAATGAGGGGCGTAGCTTGTTTTCTGAACACTTTTTTCACGCCTTCCCCTTGCCGCTTTTTCTCTTGGGAAGAAAATTCGGCAAAAATGGTCAGCCACTTTGTGGCTTCCCCTCGGGGGGCTTTTCCTGCCGCATAGCGGCGGTGATGAGGGGAGCAACTTAAACGAATATGTTTTTTAGTTAAACAGCAACAGCCGCGCGGAGCGATTTTCGCTCCGCGCGAAGGGAAAGCTTTGCACTACTATACTATTGCACTATTTTTAAAATATCTGCCACCGCTTCGGGAAATCCCGCCGTATTAAGATATAATTCCGGATTAACCGCCCGATACCGCTTCGCCGCGCTTTTCGTTTCTTCCGAAAATGCTTCCAAATCGCTATCCCTTTCGATTTTTTTAAATCCGTTCGTGGGAAAATCGTCTTTCAACACCACGTATATTTTTTTTACATTGCTAAGCGATTTGAAGAACGTATTATAATCGACGTCGTCCGTCGGTAACGAATAACCGATAAAAACCAATCGTTCGGCGGCTTCGAGTTCGCAGAACATTTTTATGCGCGTTTCTTCGAGAAATGCGTTACGCGTTTTAAAATTCGATTGCACAAGCACGTTAAAATCTTTTGAAGTAATTTTCGACGAACAGGTGATGCACGTGCAAAGCTCTTTATCTTCGCTGTATTTCAAAGCCGCGCACGTACTTTCGATATTGAAATTGCCGAGATACAACGAATGGCGCGCGCATTTCGGACATTTAAAAGAGTTCATAAGTCCGTGCGGAAAGTACGCTTTCGTAAGCACCACCCGCCGCGCGGCATCATACGCTTTGGAATTTGTATTATGGGCGGCAGGCTCGGTGAAAGGATACCAAGGCGTATCGTCGATTAAATTCGTTGCGTGTTCGTAATTAAAATCGGTGTACATGCGCAGCGGCGGCAATCTGCCGTCGGTTAAATACCGTCCGTTTTCGTGATTGAGTTTTTTATGTGCTTCGACAATCGGGAAAAGCGAGTACAAATCCCAATTAAAATTGATAAAACAATAGTTTGCGATAAAAAAATTCCGGTCTTCGCAAGCGATTTTTCCGCGCAACTTATCGTCTAATTCTTTTTTTGCAAGCCGATAATAAAAATCTATGTATTTTTCGTAGAGTTTTTTATCGTATTTTTCTATGCATTGCAAAATTTCCGTAAAAACGGCGCAGATAAGCTCTTTTTTTGCTTTCAGCAGCTCGATATATTCAATATGTTTACCGCCGCCCGTTAAACCAACTTGCAACATCAGCGCGTTATCTATCAGATTGTATACGTCGTTTATGCCGTATTCTTTGTTGTTAAAAGGGTATCGTAAGTATATTTCACGATAAGAGTACCGTTTTTGAAAATTGCGGAAATATTACCCATTTTGTCGTAAGAATATTTCAGACGCTCAAAATGCATTTCACTTGATTTTATAAATAGGTTCTCTGAGATTTATCGCGATTACAGTTTTGTAAGACAAAAAGACTACAACCCTAACTTCGGTTTGTAGTCTTTTTCTTGGGATGCTTTTGCCGCACCTTTCCTAAAACGAATATGATTTTATAATTTTTTGATTCGAGAAATTATATTTGCTTCTGAAAAATCATATCCTCTCATACTTGGTGCATTTTTATATGACTGATCCACAGTTATTTTTGAAGACAATAAATTCGTTTTATAATGCTTGATACTCGTCAGTATTAATTCTTTACTATAGCCAGACAATCCATATGATGCTGAATGCAAATAATATCTTTTTAATGTTTCTATTAAAATCAATGTTGAGAATGAATCAAGTTTTGTTTGTCCTAAAAAACCATTTAAAAACTCTACTGCAGCATTCGCATTCAATAATTGAATGTATTTTCCAACTGCATCTATTTTTAAACATCCTTCATTATACTTAATTTCTCGCTTTAAAATATCGCATAATTCTTTTTTCCAGCTCTCTTCTATAGCTGGCGGAACATTAAATTTTTTATATTGTTGCCCATACTCTCTATCGATAAAAAATTTTGAACCAAGGCATTGAAAATATATATCCTTTGCTATTTTAAGATCATTCATAAATGTTTTCCCTACAAATTAAGATTATGTAATGAATAGTCTTTACTTATAACCATTCCATTTTTTACTTGGCAATTTTCTTTTAAAGCTATATTTAAAAAATTATTACAAAAAAACATATATACCCGTATTTATTGAGCAAGTCTATATCCGACGGCAAAACTTTTCTCGAAACCGATATACCGCGTTTTTTCAATTCTTCGATGATTTCGTTAGTCGAAAGAGCGTGTTCTTCGCCGGTCGACCTTAAAAGTATGTCGTATAAGACTAAGAATTTTATTGAACTATCTGTGTTCTTTGACATATCTTAACCCTTACATATTGAGATGTTGTTCCAAGTTATTTTCTATTTTGCAATGGTTTAAACTATTTTTTGGGAATTTTTTAAAATAGAAAACAAGTTGCACCTCTTGATTTTCAAAAATTTTTTGTCAAAAATATTCGGAAAATCCAAAAACAAGCTGCGCCCCTCATCAGTCGCCGAATAGCGACAGCAGGCTGCCGAAGCTGCCTTAAACGGCAGTTCGGCAAGAAAAGCCCCCCAAGGGGAAGCCACGAAGCGGCTGACAATTTTTGCCTGCATAAAATTTTGCAAGCAAAATTTTATGCAGGCAAGGGTAAGCCTATATTAAATGTAAATTTTTAATTTTCGTCTACGTAATAGAACGTATCGTCGGAACGGCGCTTTACTTTTTTAAAATTGCCGATGGTTTCGTTCACCGTTTCCACAAAAGCGAACGTATCCGGATACTTTTTGATGATATTTTCAAAATCCACAATCTGATGCCGGCTGACAACGCAAATGATGACGTCGCGTTCCGTGTTGCTGTACACGCCCGTGCCGATCATCTTTGTGGCGCTGTGTTTGAGTTTTTCCACGATTTCCTTATCGATTTCTTCCGCGTGCCGCGTGATAATCAAAAATTTATACGCCGACTTCACGCCCTGCAGACTGCGGTTTGCCATAAACGACGAGATGAAACTGTACAGAACGCACATGCACACGGGCTTGTAATTGCGGATTACGGCGCCCGTTTCCGGGTTGATATCGGTATAAACGAAATACGAAGAAATCGCCACGACGGCGTTCAACGCAAACAGTACCCATACGAAATTCAGGTTAGGAACCTTTTTATTGACGAATTTGGAAATGACGTCGGTACCGCCCGTGGAGCCGTTGCGACGGAACGCCATTCCGTACGCAAAGCCGCTGATGACGCCCGAAATAAGCACGGGATAGATGGTATCGGCGCCCCTGGCATCGTAACGGAAACTGCCGAGCGCGTTGGTTTTGCTGAGCAGTAGATATACGCCCGAATAAATGACGCAGTACGCGCCCGTTTTCAGCGCGAAATCTTTTTCCACAAGAAAGTATGCCAGCATGCAAAGCGGCATATTGATAATCAGCGACATATAGGCGAGATTCATTCTTCCGCCCGTAAGATAATCGATCATCGTAGCCACGCCGTTCAAGCCGGACGGCGCGAATTTATTCTGCACTACGAACAAATCGTAATTGAGCGCCATTAAAACAGCCATTGCCGCAATGACGGCGTAATCGGCAATTTTTGCCTTGCCTGCGCGTTTTTCCATCGACATTTTTTATTTTCTCCTGCAGTATAAGCCCGTTTCCGCCGCGCGGACGGGCGGTTGATTGAATTTATTTCGCCTCTTCGTCCTGCCGGCGGCGGAAGTTGCCCGATACCCCCGCCACTTCGGTGTAGTATACGAACGTATCCGGATATTTTTTGAGTATGTTTAAAAATTCGGGTATCTGCCGCAGGTTCACCACGGAAAAAATCACCGCGCTGTCGCTTTCCGTAAACATGCCCTTGCTTTCCACCACCGTGGCGCCGTGTTTTAAATTGTACAGAATTTCGCCGCGGATTTCTTCGGGGTGTTTGGTTACGATTTTAAATTCCACCGCGTTGCGCGAATCTTTCATGAACGCCGCCGCCACGCGTTCGTACACGAACATCTGCACCACCGAAAGCAGAATACTGTCCAACTGACGATACACTGCGTAGGAAATGAAAATGATGGCGTAAGAGATGACGGCGATTATCCTTTCCACGTTTAAGTACGGGCGGTTTTTCTGCACCATGCACGCCACGATGTCCACCCCGCCCGTAGACATGCCGATGCGAAGCAGCATGCCCATTCTGGCGCCCAGAATGATGCCCGAAAAGATGGCGGGAAGAAATCTGTCCGTTTCCGTATGATACTGATAAAAGCCGATTTTTCTGAGAATAATCAGAAACAGCGAATTTAAGACGGTGAACGCCAGCGTGCCGATAACGTACCGTTTTTTCAGCACAAACAGCGCGGCGATAAGAAGCGGCGCGTTGAGCATAAGCATATACCAGCCCGCGTTGAGCCCCGTGATTTTTTGCAGCATCGTGGCGACGCCGTCCATGCCCGCGGGCGCAAATTCGGCGGGGTACACGAACACGTGAAAGCCGAGGGCGGACATGATTGCCGCCAGCAGCACCGTAGCCGCGTCCAGAAAAACACCCTTCGTTTTTTTGCCGTCCGGGCGGAACTGTTTTGCGCCCGACGATTTGTCGCCGTCCGTCCGGTTCTGTTCGCCGACGGCGTTTTTTTCGTTTTCAGCCGACATATTTTTTCACTGCTCCCGTCCGTTCTCCCGCCTTGCGGGGAGAACGCGTTTATCATTATACGACTTTTCCGTGCGAATGTCAATAGCTTTTAAATACAGCCGCGAAATTTTTCCGCTGCGAAAAGCGCCGCCGCGGTTCCCGTCCGTTATTTGTAAAAAGAGAGCGGAACGGAAACAATTCCGTTCCGCCGTCGGGGCGTTTTTATGTTTTACCGGATTTGCCGGAAATTACGCGTTTTTTCTTTTTTCCGCAATCGCGATTGCCGCCGCCGAAACGAGCGCGGCGAAAATGCCGCCGCCGACGGTAGATTTGCAACCGCCTTTTTTCTCTTCCCGCTTCGGATAATCCACGCGGAAAGCGCGCGTATACGTAACCCGTTCCACCTCTTCGTATGCGGCGATGACTTCGGCATGATCTTCGTATTTTTTCACGGCGAAAATGGTGCCGTCCTGTTCCTCCGTATCGCCTGCGTACGTGGTGGCAATCAGACGGATTTTTCCGCCCGCTTTCAGTTCCGCCGCTTCGGCGCTCTGCCCCGCCTTGCCTTCGATTTTGCAGACAGACGCGCCGAACGCGTCCGCCACGTTATTCGTCAGCCCGAATTCGCCTGCGGACGATAAGGAAATGCAATCCTGCGCCGAACCGATTGTCCAGCAAAAGCTCATGTAGCCCCTGTCTTTCAGCGTGCTTTCGAAATACGTGTAATCGCCGAGGTTGCCCTGCGTGATATCGGCAACGGCGTTATATTTGTTGTAAAACGCGCTGTCCTCTTCGAAACTTCTCTGCGCGAAACCGGAAAGCGAAGCCACAGGCACTTCGGGAAGTACTTCGCGCATGGATTCCAGAACCGTCGAGCTGAAAGAAATCACCGTAATCTGATCCCAGAAATCGTAGGTTTCTATCAGTTTTCGCAGCTCCGTTACCAGCGCGGGCGCGGCGTTTTTGATTTCGAACACGAACACCACCGGTTTGCCCTTGAATTCCTTGAAAAAATCTTCCGCCGTGGGAATTTCGCAAGCCTCGGTTTTGTAGCCGTTCATCGTTTTGCACACTTTATAACGCCGTATTTCTTCCAGCGTCATATCGGAAATGTTCTGCGCGCCCGATTCGTAATCGGTTGTGCGGGCGATGCTTGCGTCGTGCATGATGACGATCTGATTGTCCTTGGAAAGCTGCGCGTCGATTTCGATGTGCGTGGCGCCGCTTTTCACGGCGGCTTTGCAGCCTTCGACGGTGTTTTCCGCTTTGGTTACGGGCAGACCGCGGTGCGCGATATTCAGAGAGTATCTCGCCACGGACGGCTGAATATACTTTCCGCCCTCGTTCAGACTGCCGCCTTTATAGGATGCGTACGCTTTGAAAATTGCGGAACAATCGTTTTTAATCAGTCCGTACGTTCCCGAAGCCACGGCGTTTTTCACGTCGAACGCGTCGGCGTCGTCGGGAAGTTCCGTCCATACCGTTTTCATGCGGCTCTGGAAATACGTTACGGTTTTTAGATCGCTCTGTTCGCAGGAAAGAATCAGCGTGGTTGCCATGGCGGCGCCCGACGTTTTTACGATTTCCTTTTTATCCGTAAGCGGTTTTGCGGAGCAATCGTAAATGCCGCGGATGCCCGGCAGGGCGCCGCGCACGTAAGAAAGCACGTCGGCGTTATCGGAAAGCACGGCGATATCCGAAATTTTGTTGCTTTCGTATGCCGAAACGAAGGCTTCCGCCACGCTCTGCGTTTTGATTTCCGCCACGGGAATCGCGGCGAGATAAATCTGCGCGAACACGTCGGCGAACGAGCCGATGACGCCGCCGGAAGAAGAAAGCACGTTCATCCCGTCGTCCAGCGTTAAAATAACGTTTGCGGGGCGTTCGTCGGAAGAAAGATCGATTTCTCCGAGAGTCTCCTCGCTTTTCAGGCGAAGAATCACGGACGGCGCGCCGTACAGTTTGCATCTTTCGTCCGGTTCGGTTTTAACGAACGACGACGAATCCGCCGCCGCGGAAAACGCGGAAGAAGCGAGAGGCGCCGCGGCGCCGAGGCACGCCGCGCCGAGAACTACGGAAGCAAGCAGACAATTCAGCGATGTTTTCATTTTTCTCCCTCTGTTTTTGTTTTTTCCGGCGGCGCCGTTTACGGTTCGTCGATGATTTTCATTCTTTCCATCGGCGCGAAGTTCGGCTGATGCAAAACGATATGCGACTTCCCCTGCAAATCGGTGAATCGCATGCAATGCCCGCCGTCCTTTTCAAACAGCTTTTTATCAAACGCGTAATCGCCGTAAACGCCGTTTTCGCTGACGTTCCGTATGACGGAATACCCGCTTTCGGTAAACGTAGACCACAGCAATACGATTTTCCCGCCCTCTTCGTACAAGTACGGTCCTTCCGCCACATAGCCCGTGGTTTTTCCTTCTTCGCCGATTTGCACGGCAAAGCCGCTGTATTTTCCGCTGACGATTTTTTTCGGCTGTTCCGCTATCGCCGTCAGATCTTCCGAAAGGCGCGCGATAAACAAACTGCCGTCGCCGTCGCCCGTAATCGGCGTCGTCCATTCGTTGGAAAAGCAAAGATACGGCGCGCCGCGGTATACGAACAGAGTGGCGTCAAGGCAGCCCCAGCCCGCGGGCGTGATATATTCGCCCGTCAGCGGCTTGAAATCGCCGTTTAAACCGTCGGAAACGAAAATGACGCTGCCCCTGCCTTTATCTTCGCGGAATACGGAAAAAATCAGATAAAATTTCCCGCGGTATTCGTGCAGTTCGGGCGCCCATACGTTGGTATAGCCCGCGAGATATTGCGGCTGTACCATCACGCATTTTTCGGTAAAATTTTCGAGATCGCGCGATTCGTACAAAACGAGATTGCTGCCTTTCCTCCACGAATCCTCACCCGTGGTGCCGAGAAGATAATACTTTCCGTCGTGTACCAACACAAACGGATCGCGTATGTGAAGATCTGAACGCTTCATAGCTTTTTCGCTCCTTTTGATTGTTTGATAGCGTTGACAATTACCCGGAATAGTTTCAAGGAAAGACTGTTCAAAAATGCTGCACCCCTTGATCTTCAGAAATTTCTTTCGAAATATTCAGAAGATCAAAAATGAGCTGCGCCCCTCATTCGTCGCCGTTCGGCGACACCTTCCCCCCGGGGGGAAGGCTATATCAAAGGCAATTATTAAAATTTCAAACGGTTTGAAACAGTCCGTAATGAAACGGGCGATGCCCGCGTTACGAAACGGGCAATGCCCGCCCCCCGGGGGGAAGCCTTTTTTGCGGAGAGCTTTTTTCGGGTTTAGCTATTATGAGCGGAAATATATTCGGTGATGTCGCTTTCGGCGGCGGAATAACTCCAATCGCTGAATTTCACCGTTTTTGTATACTTGCCGCGAAGCGACATACCCACCGTGACGCTGCCGAGCGAAGATATATCCACACCCTGAATTGTGCCTTCAAACGTTTTCACATACGAATCATTGACATACAAGCGCAGCTTATTCTCGTATTTTATAAGCGTCATGGTATAATCGTTCTCGTCGAACGCAACCGACGTATCGAGATAGCCGCTTTTCATCCAGCTTACGCTCCACGAATACATCATGAATTTGCGCTTCGCATCACATCTTCTGAAAATCTGTAAGTTTTCCACTTTCTTATCGCCCACTTTTACGCTATCATCCGTAAGCAATGTGAAACCTGCTTCCATCTCGCCATTTCCGCCTTTGATCCTTGCGCTTACGATAAAGTTTTCGTTTTTACCAAGCTGCGCGATCGTAAACGCGTCGCCGTGATTCGTTCCGTATGTAGTGTACTCGTTATTTGCCGTCCGTATCCAATTGCCGGAAGTAGTTGTATCGCCACTCATTTCCCCATGCTTACCTACCGTGATCTTCGCATAGGTTTTATCGAGATTTGCCGTAACCGCTTCGGTTTGCACCGCTACGCCGTTTAAAATGCCGTCCGTAGCAGTTGCGTCGCTGCCGCAATCGAAATACAGATTGTAGGTTTCGTTTGCAAGCACGTCTACCGTGTAGGCGTTTTCGTCCGTGATTTCGCCCGCGAAAGACTTGCCGGCTTCGTTCGTTGCCGTTACCGTGCCGCTTGCGCCCTGCACCGAGCCGGAAATCGTTGTGTACCCGTATACAAACGAAGTATTCAGCACGTTGTTTTCGCTATCCATTAACGTAAGCGGAAATTCTTCGCCGATTTCCGCCTTAACGGGCGTATTCAGCGAGACTTTTTTATTCGCCACCGTGCCGACTTTCTTTGCGCCGAAATACGCCGTATCGTAAAACGCCGAAACGTCGTTTCCGATCACGCCGGAAAGATCGATTGTCTGCGTATCGGAAACGTACATTTTGCCTGCGGCAGATACGTTTGTAACGTTACCGAGATAGTTTTTCACAGCGCTTTCCGTCACTTCGCCCTTTGTAAGCGCCGCATTCGCTACGGCGCGCATGCTGCGGGAATTATCGTTTTCTTCCGCCGCCACAGCCGATTGCTCTTCGCCGTCCGTAACTATGTAGTAACGTGCGGAAATTTCCACCGCCGCCGCCTTTTTGACTGTTTCTGCGGCGAGTTGGTCGTAAGTAACGCGCGCCTGCAAGGTGTAGCCGCCGTTTTCGTCGGGCAAGGGAAGCGATACTTCCTGCCGCACGGCGTTCGTCGCGCCAAGCGTTGCGCCCGTATCCGAACGATTCGCCACCGCGTATATTTTTACGTCTTTGCCCGCTTGCTGCGGCGTTTCGATCAGTTCCGCGTATTTATCGGCGGAAAGATACGCCTGAAAGCGCACGCCCGCTTTGCCGTCTATCCGCACGGACGCACCGGCTTCCATATAAAAGCCGTTTGCCTTTTGCGTTTCGCCTGCGGTTTCCGCCGCGTTTGCTCTTACGCCCGCGCCTGCGAACCCTGCCGCCAATGCTGCAAACGCAAGCAGAGAAATACAACTTAAAATCTTCTTTTTATTTTTCATCGTTTTTTTCTCCCTCACGATTCCTCTCCCACCGTTCTTGACGGATCGTCAATCCACTCGGTTTTAAAGCCGATCATTGTTTCGCCCGACGTGGTAACCACGTCCGCTGCAATGCTCACGCATTGCAGCGCAGGTTTTGAATACTGTTTTTTTCCCATTACTACATTCTCCCTTTAACTTTTATTTTCACCGCGGTTTGCGCCGCGATAAATCGCTTTGTTTTTTGCATGGATTTTCCGACCGTTTTTTTACGGAAATGTTACTGCCCGACTGTTCCAGAATGCAACCGCCCTTTGTTTAAAACTTTTTGCAAGGCAAATCTTCATCGGGGAAAAGACTTTTTTCCGTCTTAGCCATTATGCTCGGAAATATATTTTGTAATTTCGCTTTCGGCGGCGGAATAACTCCAGTCGCAGAATTTCACCGTTTTTTTATACTTTCCGCGGAGCGACATGCCCACCGTAACGCTGCCGAGCGAAGATATATCCACCCCTTGGATTGTGCCTTCAAACGTTATCACATACGCATTGTTAACATACAAACGCAACTTATTCTCGTATTTTATCAGCGTCATGGTATAATCGTTCTCGTCGAACGCAACCGACGTATCCAGATAGCCGCTTTTCATCCAGCTTGCGCCCCATGAATACATGGTGAATTTGCGTGCGGCGTCGGAATTTCTGAAAATCTGCAAATTCTGCGTCCATCCGCCCGTGAGCAATGTGAAGCCCGCCTGCATGCCGCTGCCGCCTTTGATCTTTGCGCTTACGATAAAGTTTTCGCTTTTACCAAGCTGCGCGATCGTGAATGCGTTACCGTCGTGCAACCCTTCCACGGTGTATTCGCCGTTTGCCGTTTTCGTCCACGTACCGCGCGTACCCGCTTCCGTGCCCTTGCCGCCCGGCGTGGCTACCGTAACCTTTGCGTAGGTGATTTCAAGCCGCAGATTTTCCGCCGCCGCGCCGCGCACTTCCGTCGTGATCACGCCTTCGCGCGTTTCGCCCGTAAACGCAAGCAGATACGTTCCGTCCGACAGATAAATTTCAAAGGTATCGCCGCTCACCGCGTTTTCGGCGAAATAACTTTCGCCGTTTTCATCGATCACGTACATTGCGGCGTTTTTCAGCTCCTCGGGCAAAGTACCGCTCACTTTGTACACGCTTTTCGTTTCAAACGACACCGCCGTGTTTTCCTTTACGGCAAACGTATACGTGTATACGCCGTCCGACGAAGTAACGGGGGAAATCCGTTCGTTATTTACAAGCACAGCCATGCTTTTGCCTGCCGCGGGGCGAAGTTTCAGCGTGATTTTTTCGCCGAGGTACGTTTCGCCGTTTTCGCCGATTCCCGCAACGGAAATCAGTTCGCCGTCCGCCTCGTTCATTTCCGCTACCGTCGCCGTGCGGACAAGATACGTTTTCGCCGCTTCGTCGCCGGGCGTGAAGAAATATTCTTCGAACGTTACGCCCGTGCCTCTGCCTCGGAGAAGCAAGCCGATTTTTCCTTCGCCGAGCGCGTCGATATTATAGCCGCCGCCCGCGCTGCCCGTAATTTCGCCGCTCCAGCCCGCGATATATCTGCCGTTGACAAACGCGCCGATTCTGCCTTCGTAGCGTACAAGCGTAAATTCGTAATCGTTTGCGTCCGCGCCCGAAAAATCAACCGTGCCCGCAGAATACCAGCCGCCCGTCCACGAATAGAGCTGCACAAGCTTATCGTCGCCCGTTTTGATAAACAACAAGTTTTGAGCGTCTGCCCCCAACTGAATACCTATACCGGCTTCCTTTTTCGAAGCGTTTTTAATGCGTACGCCCGCCACGAAATTCTTTGCCGTACCAAGCACGCCCAGCGTATACGAATCGCCGTCCGCAAGCGGGTTTGCCGCATATTTGCCGTTGCCGGTCATTATAAAATCGCCGTTTTTTCCGCTGGCGCCGCCGCCGTATTTTGCCGTAATCACGCGCTGATAAGCCTTTTCGAGGTTCGCCTGCACCGCCGCGCCGTTTACCGTTACGCCGGCAATCATTCCCTCGAGCGATTTTCCCGTAAACACAAGATCGTACGTGCCGTCTGCAAGATACAGCGAATATTCCGTTCCCGTAACCGCGCCCGCGTTTTTATACGAAATTTCCGCGTCGCCGTTTCTTACGGTGAGATCCGCGCCGGAAAGCCCTGCGGGAAGCGTGCCGCTTACCCGATAAACGTTTTGCGCTTCGTAGGCGAACGTTACGCCTTCGTCGCCTATCGTGTAATAATATTCGTAAACGCCGTCGCCTTTCAATCCGGCGGAAATCAGACTGCCGTTCGCATACACTTTCACGATTTTCCCCTCGGCGCAGGCAATGGTAATTTTAACCGTATCGCCAAGGCGAGCCATACCGTTTTCTACGCCGGAAACGGTAAGCGTGCCGTACGAATCGTCCCATGCGGGCAGCTTCGCTTCGCGGAAAAGCAGTTTATCGATTTCCGTTTTATCGGTTGTGAAAGAACAATCCGAAAACGTTGCTCCCTTCAACCCTCGCACGGCAAGCCCCACGCGCATTTCGCCCATTTTCGAAAAATCGAGCGCGGAGGAAATTTCTCCTTTGTACGTTTTCCAAAGTTCGCCGTTGATAAACACGCTGAGCGCTCCGCCGCTGCGCGCCGCGGTAAGCAGGAAATCTTTGTTATCGTACGTTTTGTCCTGCGCGTAAGCGGTATTGAAATAGCCGTCCGCCCAGCCGGGCACCCAGCCGTACAGCGCAATGCCCATATCCGCCGTGTGGATATTCAGCATCACGTCGTAATCGCGCCTGCCCTTATGCTCTCCGTAAAGCACGATGCCCGCTTCGACGTCGCCGTCGGATACAACCCGCGCGGAAAGCATAAAATCCTGCGCCGTGCCGAAATTCGCCGTAGTAAATGCGTTTCCGTGATTCATCCCCGTTACGGTGTATTCGTTATCGCCCGTGTACGTCCATTCCGAAGCGCCGGAACCGTAGGAATTAAAGGTAAGTTCGCGCGTTTTCAGCGTGAAATTCTTATTTTCGGCGCCGTTTTCCGGCACAATTAACGCCGAGCCGTCGGCAAACGCCGTGAAATAATTTTGGTAACCGCCCGCCCTTACAAGGATTTTTTCGTACTCTCCGACGGGAAGTTCCAGCGTATAATCGCCCTCTTCCGTGCAGACGTTATCGGCAAACAGCACGTTTTTATCCGTCGTGTACGCGTAGAATTCCGCGTCCGCAAGGTTTATGTTTTCGGGTGCTCCCGCCACGGAAAGCTTTCCTTTCAGCGTTACGCCCTCGTATTCTTCGAACACCGCCTTCACGCGAACGTCGTCTTGTATGCCGCTCAGCGTATAGCGCATCGTTCTGCCGTACGACGCGGCGTTTTCGATATAATCCGCCGTTTTATCCTCGCCGTTGATCTCCAGCGCCGAAAACCGCCAGAATGCGCCGGGCGTAACGGAAAAGGTAACGTTTCCGTCCGCAAGCGCGCCCGCTTTATCTACGGAAATCGAGCCGTACCCCTCGCTTTCCGCACTCACGCGGAACAATCCCATTTTGCGGAGCGCCTCGTTCATTCCTTCCGCGTTGCCGTCGTAATCGGCATAGGAAATATCGGTGAATTCGGCTGCGATCTTGCGGGCATTGAGGCAGGCGAAACATTTTCCGCTTGCCGTGGAAATCGTTTCCGCAAAAATCAGATTACCGTCTGCCATGCCGTAGATTTTCGCGCCCTCTTTCACGATGGTGAAGCGCACGCCCTCTTCGGCAAGCGTTTTTTCGCGCGTGTACCTGAAAAGCGGCGCGTCGACGTTGTTTCTGCCGTCGTAATCGTCGGCATAATAATTTGCCGCAATGCGCGTTTTGCTTGAAAGACTGCCGTTTTCTGCCCTTACGGAAAGCAATTTTCTCCTTCCGTTCGGAATACCTACGCTGACGCCCACCGTAGCTTCATACGCGCCTTCAAGCGGCTTTGCCGTAGCGGAAAAGATGAAGTTTTCGGCAAGAAGGTCTTTTACATAGCCTTTGGAATACGTGCTTTTTTCCGTACGTACCGTGCCGGAAAGGGTGATTTTGCCGTTTTCTTCGTTTTTTTCAACGTTTTCTTCTTCCCATACGCCCGTTTTCGTGTGTCCGTTTTTCGCCGAGCCGATCAGCGCGCCCTCTTTATCCGCATGCGCATAACCCGTTTCGTCGAACAGATAATACGCCGCAGAGGAAGAAGGGTAGTAAGGCAGCGGACAGACGTTGCGATACATGCCGCCCTTCTGCATAAAATAGGCGGGCATCATGATAAGATCGGCGTTTTCCGGATTTTCATCCAGCCCCATCGCGCGCCACGGGATGAAAAGTTCCATCGTCATGCCGCTTGTAACGCCGCCGATTTCGCCCTGCGTTTTTACGGCGTATTCAAGCAGCGAAATATTCGAAGAAGCCGCGCCGTACACTCTGCCCGCGTCCATAAATACCCGCCGCACCGCGTTATCGTTGCCGTAATCGGAAGAAAGCGCGTAATACAGAGAAACCGTACTGTTTTTCGTTGCCGCCAGAAGCCCGTTGTATTTTATCGCCGTATCGTACACTTTTGTCGCCACGTACCAGCCTTTTTCTCCCGTAACCGTGGTAACGGCGATATGCGCGGACGTTCCGTCGAGATCTTCGCTTAAATAATTTTCGAACCAGTTTCTGTTTTCGTAAGCGGTTTCCGAAAGTTCGCCGTCGATTTTCATAAACCCGTCGGCGTTCGAAGGCATTGTACTGCCGTAATTGAAATCGTATTCTTTAAGCGCGGGGTCGATTTGTATTTCCGCCTGTTTTTTCGAACACGCGGTAAACGCCGCCGCTATCCCGCAGAGCGCAACCGCCGCTATCATCGCTTTTTTCAAACCATTTTTCATTGTTCCGCCCCCTTAACTGCCGCTCTTTCCCAGCACCACGATTTCCGCCACGCCGATATCGTCGAGCGTTTCGCCGAACTTATCCGTGGTTTCGTATTTTTCAGAAAGGTAAATTTTGATTTCCGTGATTTCAATCTCGTCGAAATCGGCAATCACCGCGGCGCCCTGCGTAATCACGCCCGCTTCCGTATCCGCGTATTCCGCGGGGAACGCCGGATTTTTAATGGCGCCGAACTTGTATTCTTTGCCGTTCGCCGTAAGAGGCGAAGCAAATCTGAATTCGATTCTGTCCGCCTTGGTAAACGCATAATCGTACGACGAAGAATTGTAAATCATCACCGAGCGCGCTTTGACGGGCGAATCGAACGTAAGCGTGATTTCCGTCGCGCCGGAAGAGCGGTATTCGCGATCTTTCACGGAAGCGGAAACGGTAAGCAAGCCGTCGTTCAGATACTCCGCGCCCACACCGTTTTTCACCGTGATTTTCGCTTTTTTCGCCAGATTTTCGTAGCCGGAAACCGCTTGCGGCTTATATTGCGGCGAAGCCGTAGGTCCGTTGCACACAAGCGCCTGTTTTCCGTCGATTTCCGCAATTTCAATCCTGTCGGCGCCGAGAATACGCATGTTGGCGTCGCCGTATTTTTCGGGGTTGCCGTGGTAGGCGTACACGCTGAACAGTTCGTCGCCCGCCGCCGCAACGGAATGGTGCCCCGTTCCCGCCATATAGCCGATGCCGCTCGCCATGGCGGAAACCAGCGGGTTGCCCTTGCCGGAATCGAATTTCTCGTACGCGCCCAAAGGAGAATCGGCAACCGCCTGCATCACGCAGTACGATTTATCGGCGTAGCCGTGCGTGCTGTAAGTCAGATAATATTTACCGTTTTTCTTTAACAAAAAATTGCCTTCGTTCAAACCCGAATCCGCCGTGAACGCTTCGCCGCCCGCGGGGAACGTATCGTCGGTAAGCACGCCGGGAACGAAATTTTTCACCGACTTGTATCCCGCCATGGTAAGGCAGGTAAGCGTGGAAAAATCTGGCGTAACGGGATCGAGCAGTTTCATCCCCCAGATGCCGCGGTTGCGCCCCGAAGAATCTTCGTGTTTCGCAAACGTGAGATACAGCGCGCCGTCGTCGTCTTTAAACACGGAAGCGTCGATCGCCGCGAACGGTTTGGAAAGATTGAAATGCCCGGCAATATCAAACCGCGGCGCATTTGCGATTTCCTCGCCGTTGAAATCCGTGCCGCCGCGCACCAGCGAAAAAGGTCCCTGCGGGCGATCGGAAACCGCCACGGCAAGCTGTAATTCGCTGTAATTCGTAGCGGGGGCTGCGTCGCCCCGCGCCACTTCGCTGCGCTGCGCGGAATAATAAAGATAATATTTTCCGCTTGTTTCGTCGTAAATGCACTCCGGCGCCCAGAAGTTGGAAATCGTCCAGTCGTCGGAAACGGATACAAGCGCATAGCCGTCCGCAGCGCCTGCCACTTCCCACGAGGAAAGATCTTTCGAACGGTAACAGAACGCGCTGTATACCACGTTGCCTATCTGGCGCACGTCGGTAACGTAAGCGTAATACCAGCCGCCGTTTTCCGCGTCCTGTTCTTCGCTTACCCACATCACGCCGGGGTCGGCGCCGCTTGCCACGGGATCGTTCCGCCAGTACAGTTCGTCGTACGGCTTATCCGCATCGTTCACGCCCGTGCCGCAGGAAATTTCGATGTAATTTTCCTGTGAAGCGCCGTTTTGAGAACACCCCGCAAAAACGGAAAGCGCCGAAAACGCGCATACCAGCCCCGTTGCGCAAGCCGCCGTTTTCAGAAACGATTTGCTTTTCTTCCTTTTCATCACCGTTTTTCTCCTTTTGTTCTCCGATTACTTTCTGTAATCCGCAAGCGAGTTGTTCGTTTCGGTTACATAGCCCGTAAACCAGTCTTTCAGCGTCATGGAACCGTTTCTCACGTTGGAATTGAGCGGAATCGCCCAGACGTCTATCCAGATACGGTCGGTGAGGTACGCCCAGTCTCCTTTTTTCGAATTTTTATTGCTGTTTAAAAGCACGGAAGCGTTGTTCGTACGATTGAAAGCGGCAAGCACTTCGTTTTCGTAATCGGAATTCACGCTGCCGTAGCCGTCCTCGGCAAGCAGTTTCTGCCCTTCCGTTACCAGCCAGTTCAGAAAAATTTCCGATTGTTCTTTCATTTCCGAATTTTTACGGATCGCCACGGAAAGAAGATGCGAATGATTCGCCTGTTTTCCGCGCACTTTCACTTCGTCCGATTTTCCGTTTCTCGGATTATCGTATTCTTTGTACGCGGGCACGGGCGCAATCGTCCATTCCTGCGAACTCTGATTCATCAGATTTTTCACCGTATCCAGATTGGAAACGCGTTCGATCATCATGGCAAGCTTGCCCGAAATGAAGTACGTGGAAGTATTCGTGTTTGCGCTCACTTCCGTGGGATAGGGCGAAATGCGCGTATCGCCGTATTCTTTCGCCGCCATCTTCGCAAAACGGGTAAACGCCGCCTTGGTGGAAGGAAGAGCCGAAAGCGCGCCGCTTTGCAAACCGGCTTTTACGTTATCCGCCACAGACGCCGTTTTTCCGTTTACGGTAAATCTGCCGTCGCTTTCCGCCTGAACGCTTTCGCCTGCTCCCACATGGATTTTATCCAGAAATTCCAGCGTATCTCCCTTTGCGTACTTTCTGCCCGTAGTCTCACCCGTGAAACCTTCGTCCGCCGTTACGATATAGTTCGCCGCATCGTCCGGCAGCGAAAACTTGTAATCGAGATTGCCCGTAATATCCGCGATGCAATCGCCGCCCACCGACCACGCGTACGAAAACCACCATTCCGTATAGAAGCCGTAATCCGTAGGCGAAGCGGCGTTGCGTTCCTTCGTCATGATTCTGCCGAGGTCCTCCGTTTCGTCCCAGTTCATCGCGATTTTATCGTTGAAAATCAGCGTTTCGCCCGACGACGGAGCCGACCACGCGGAACCGTAATACGGATTATCGCGCTGGAAGCCCTTGCGCAGCACCGTACCCGTAATGCCGAGATCGGCTTTCGTGTTACCGTTGTTATCTTTGCCGCCCGCATTGAACGCGGCGATCGCCTCGTCGGAATCGTCTACGCTGATATATTTCACGCCCGCTTCTTTCAACTTGGAAACGTTCACGTACGTAACCACGGTGTTGTTGTAAAGCGGCAGCGCATAACGTTTGGCTTCGGAATCGGAAAGTCCCGTTGCCGTGTTGTATACCAGACGACTTTCCACGCCTTCATATAGTTTCGAAACGTTCGCCTCCGCCGTAGCGCCCAGCGGTTCGAGATTGTTCGTCAGAGGGCGGAAATATTCGTCCTCCAGCGTTACCACGTCGGCGCCGCGCCTGGATACCAGCTCCGTAGACAAAAACCCGTCGAACCCGTCGGCGGACTTGGCGTTGGTTTTCACGAAGATTTTATTTTCCTGCGCGGTTGCGGAATCGTTGAACGCCTGCACCAGTTTTTTCATTTCGCTTTTCAGCTCGTCGCCGTCCACGCCGTAGGCAAACGTTACGCGGGAAAAGCCCGCGGGCGTATCGCCGCTTTTGCCGCACGCCGCAGCCGAAAACACGCAAAGCCCCGCCAGCATCGTCGCGGCGCCTTTTTGTATTGTAGTTTTGGTAAAAATTTTTCTCATAGAGTCCTCCTTACCGCTTCGCGGTTTACGCCGCGAAACGATTCTTATATAATTTAAAATTACGATTACGCTTTCAGCCCCGACGACATCGCGATGCCGGAAAGAATAATTTTTTGCAGAAACAGATACGCCAAAAGAAGCGGCGCGATGGAAATCGCGCAAGCCGCCGCCACACGATTGTTGTAAATGGAACCGCTGGTAAACGAACGCATGTAAATCTGCAGCGTGTACATTTCGTTATCCGTCAGATAAATAAGCGGTCCCATGAAATCGTTGTATTTTCCCACGAACGTCAGAACCAGCTGCGCCACCACGGCGGGTACGGAAAGCGGCATGACAATGCGGAAAAAGATCCCCATATCGTCCAGCCCGTCAAGCCGCGCGCTGCCCAGAAGGTCGTCGGGGATTCCCGCGAAATATTCGCGCAGGAAAAACACGATGCCCGCCGCCCCGAAAAACGAGGGAACCACCAGCGGCAGAAACGAATGCGTCCAGCCGATCGCGTCGTACAGAAGATAGCTGGATAAAAGCGTGATGCAGCCCGGCGTCATCATGGTGAGAAGCAGTACGCCGAACAGCGCATTTTTGCCGCGGAATTCCAGCTTTGCAAACGAATATGCCGAAAGCGCGGAAACAAACACCGAGGCAAGCGTGGGCACGACGCTGGTTTTCAGCGTGTTGATCAGCGCGTCGCCGATCGTTACGTCCAGCGTGTCGGAAGTGAACACGTATTTGTACGCTTCGGCGGAAGCGCCGAGTTTCGGCAGCCACGAAAAGCCGAGCGAAGCCGCTTCGTAATCGGTTTTCAGGCTGGTAACCACAATCACGTAAAAGGGAAACACTATGACGACGGCCATAAGTATCAGCCGGAAATACGAAACCGCCGTCTGCGCGCCCGCGGGCGTGAACGTTTCGGGCGATACGCCGTTTTTCAGCCCGCGCCGTTTCATTTCCGTGCCCCATACGGTAAGCGCCGCGCCCGTAAGAACACATACGGCAAAAATCGTATAATGCGCCGCGCGCCTGCCGTTTTCCTCCGCGGGCGGCAGTAACGCGAAAAACAGCGCGAACGCGCTTACGAAAAACAACGCGCGGGAAACGATATAAATCGCGGAATAAATTTTCTTCGTTTTGTTCATATATTTTTCTCCCTACGCCATATCGTAATTTACCCATTTTTTGCCGAGCCGGAAATTGATCCAGGTAACAAGCGCGATAAACACCGTCAATACAAGCGCCGCCGCGCTGCCCACGCCGAATCCGATAGAATTCCACGACCCGCCGAACGTTTTATACAAAAACTTCACTACCGTCATATCCGCCCAGTTCAGACCGCCCGTGGTGGAATTCCCGCCGGAAAGAATATCCGGCTCCGCCATTACCTGCAGCGAACCTATCAGCTTCATCGTTAAAAGATAGAAAGTTGTAGGCGAAACGGCGGGCAGCGAAATGGAAAAAAACACGCGCGCGTTGCTTGCGCCGTCGATTTCCGCCGATTCGTAATACGCCGTATTCACGTTGGCAAGCGCCGCCTGATACAAAATCACGCAGAAGCCCGTGCCGCTCCACACGCTCATGATAATCGTGGAAAGCATAAACGTCTGCGGCGTAGAAATCCAGCCGATCTGCGCCACGCCGAACGAAGAAAGCAGCGTATTGAAAATGCCGTATTCCTTATCGTACATGATTTTCCACGCCACCGCCACCGAAACGGTGGAACACACGTACGGAATAAAAAACACCGAGCGGAAAAAATACTTGCCTTTCATCGCTTTGTTCACCAGATACGCGATAAACAGTCCCAGCGCAATGGAAAGAGGCACGTTCAGCGTATAATACAGCGTATTTACGATGGATTTTTTAAAATATACGTTTTTTGCGAGCGTTATGAAATTCTTTACGCCCACAAAGGTAAAATCTTCGAGAATCGACATTTTCACGTCGGTAAAAGATAACGCCAGCGAAAGCACCAGCGGCACCAGTCCGAAAATCATGAAGCCGATGACGGGTATCGCCGCAAGAAAGAAGTGAAACGCTTCTCTGCCGCGCGTTACGCCGTTATACGACGCGCGTTTTTTTACGGGCGGAGCGCTTTGCTTTTTTGCCGCCGCAACGTTCTCTTCAAGCATCTGTTTTCTCCTCCCTGCCGAGATTTTGCCTGAGTATTTCCATAAACGAGGGGACGTCTGCGTCTGCGGCATATTCGATTTCCGCCCCCGATTCGCTTTTTAAAGTGAAGCCGCGCTTTTCGCCGGTAAGGCACACCTCGTATTTCCCCGTTTCGAAACGAACGAGATTTTTGTGAAAAAGCGCTTCCGCCGTAAGCGGATCGTGCATCGTGGGCGGCACGCCCTTTTCCGCATTGTGCGCGATCCAGATTTCCGTCATACGCAGCAGCAATTTGTTCTTCGGGTTTTTCAGCGCGCGCAGATAGCCGAGCGTTTCCGGCGAAAAAGTACACTTTTGCGTAACGTCCACCCCCACCGCGCGGATTTTCACGCCGGAAGAAAACAACGTCGCCGCCGCTTCGGGATCGCACAGCACGTTCCACTCCGCCACGCTCTGCGTATAATCTCCGCCCATAATCGCCACTTCTTTGGCAAGCAGAAACGCGTCTTTGTCTTTTTTAATTGCCGCGGCAAGATTCGTAAACGGACCGATGGCAAGAATCGTAACTTCGTGCGGGTGAGCGCGCAACGCGTTCAGAATAAAATCCTCGGCGCCGTTTTCGATTTTTGCGTTTTCCATTTCTTCGGGAATATAATGCGGAATGTTTGGAACGTCGCCTTCGTCCGCTTTTTCGAAGCGGAACAGCGGCTGTTTTTCGGGATAGCTTTCCCCCGCGTATACGGGAATATGTCTGTTCCAAAGCGCTGTGAGCCGCGAAGCGATTTTCGCGCGCTGCACGGCGTTTCTGTACACCGTGGTAATGCCGAGAAGTTTTGCATTTTCCGCCATTAAAAGCGCCAGTGCGTAAGCGTCGTCTATATCGTCGCCTATATCGGTATCGAGAATAATTTCGTACTCTTTCATTGATTGTACCTGCTTGTAATTTTCCGTTTTTGCATTTTGCGTTTTTATTATATCATTTTTTCCGACAACGTGTAAATATGAAAATCCGACTAATTTTTTTGAAAATCCGTCTTTTTTAAAAATTTTTTATTCCGCTCCGTTGACAAATCCGGCGCGTATGGTGTATACTTTTACGGTAAGCGTTTAAGCTGCATCGAAAAAAAGGGGGTACGAATATGGCTAAATTTCAATTTGTGCTGGACTGCTTCAGAAAGCGCGGCACGGTGATTCCGCCGCATTTTCACGATTATTGCGAACTGGTGTATTATTTCGGCGGCAAGGGACGTTCCGATTATCGGCAAAACGACGTGATGCCTTATAAATCGGGCGAATTTCTGGTGCCGTACGAACGCGCGTTCAGTACGGATAAACACTTCCGTTTCGACGATAACGCTGTTGTTTTTTATAAACCGTACACGGTGCACAACGAAATTCACGAAAAGGACTGCAATATTCTTGCCGTCGGATTTTACCCCACGCGCGACATACTGCCCGAAAGCTGCATCTTTCACTCGGTATCGGAAAAGATAGCCGATTTATTTGCGAAAATCCGTTTGGAATACAGCGAGAAAAAGAAAAATTTCGCCCTTGCCATCGACGGACTTACAGACGAAATTCTCTGCGAACTGACGCGCTCCGAGCCGAATTCTACGCCCGAAGTTTCCTCGCTGCACTATGTAAAAATTTATATCGACAACTACTATATGACGGACGTAACCGTAGCTTTTCTTGCGGACATGGCGGGGTTTTCACCCGATTATTTCCGCAAACTTTTCATCCGCGAATACGGCATAGCGCCGAAAGAATACCTGTTGCAACGGCGGCTGTCGGAAGCGGACGCCCTGCTGAAAAGCAGCAATCTTCCCGTTTCCGCGGTGGCTACGCAGGTGGGCTTCACCGACGTCAGTCAATTTTCGCGTTTTTACAAGGAACGGCGAGGCGTTTCCCCCGGCCGCATAAAATAAGCCGCATTTAAACGAGCCCCGGAGAAATTTACCGTTTCCTCCGAGGCTCGTTTCATAAACACGCCCGTGCGCCATCAACCGAAAATATGCGATATACGCACATTGATTTTTTCCGCTACTGAATCCGCCCGATGACGTCCGTCAGGTTCTGCATAGCGCTGCCCGCGCATAAAATCCCCCGCTATATATTTCTGAATTTTTTACAAAAAGTATTTTCATCATGATTTGATGCTAATCAAATCAACAAAACAACCGCCCTGAACGCTTCTCGCAACGAATTTATAGTAACTCGTATTTATCGCCTCTCCGCTAACGGTATCGAACCAATCGGAAAAAGGAATTCTGTCAGGACTTTCCTTTAAAAATCTATCCACCGCTGCGATTATCTTGTTTCTTTTATCTTTATCGTCGGTAAGTCTTGACAGCCACATAAGCCAATCGCTTTTCGTGTATTCTTTCCGGCTGTCGAGCGGAATTCCGAATTTTTTTATTTTTGTAAGGCAATAATCTACTTCCCTTTCCAGCAAACTTTGCTTAAATAACCCGAAACCGAGTATTTTATCGAAAACAAAATTATATTTCAGAGAAAACGTTTCTTCACCGCTGTCCCACGTTAAAGGCGAATGGTCGAATTCAAGTATAAACGCCGATATTTTATCCGCATAGTCTTTCGCGATTTTCCTATACTTTTCGTTGTCGTTAAGTTCGGCATAACACGCTATGCCTACTACCGCCTTTATCGCAAGATTCAGATTGTTTCTCAAATGCCCGGCAAAGTCGTCGGTGCATAATTGAGTATCGGGTTTTAATCCGTCTTTCACCAGATATTCCACCCATTTTTTACACAAATCGGCGTTTTTTAAGAAAAAGCTTTTCTCTCCCCCGAATTTATCGAGCGCCGCAAACATGATAAGCATATTCGCGCATTCTTCAACGGGCATTTGCCTGTCAAAATCGTAAGCGTCGAATTCAGGCGGCAAAAGATATACGGGATACGATGTTTCTACATATGAATTTCCGGCATAATTGCCGCGATATCTACCTCCGTTCCCTTTCAGTGCGTAAACCTGTCCCGTACAAAACGGATAAATACCGCAATCGTGCGGAGCAAAATCGTATTTCCATATCGGCATGCGCGCAAATTTTAAAATCGGGCGCATCATCCCCTTGACTAATTCGGGATTATACAAAAGATACAACGGCACGGACGGATAACTTACGTCCACCGTTGCTATGCAACCGTTGGAACCGCACTCTTTGGATAAAAACAATACTTCTCCGTTTCTGTCTTTCACAAGTTTATGCGCGGCAATGCTTTGCCGTAAACTTGCATATAAAACGTTCAGATAATCCGCTTCGTATTCCTTTGCTTTTTTCCTCAGATCTTCATCGAAAACGCTTAATTTCCGATCTATATCGGCGCTTTCTGTATATACGAAACGTAAAGCGTCGGTGATATTATTGTCGCTTAAATACAAGCCTTTAAGGTATTCTCCGAAATAATCTATCGATACGCCCTCGTCGAATCCGAGCATTATGATTCCGCTTTTCCTGCGATTCATGCTTCCGATATATTTCTCGTCTCCGCTATTTGAAAAGTCGATAAAATCCGCCGACAAGTATGCGGATAAATCGATTTCGTCAAGTATATACGCCGATTCGCCCGATAAATACCACCATCCCCAATCCGCGCCTATCACGTCGTGCGCGTTGGAAAGCGGAAGTTGTCGTTTCAGTCCGATAAACGCCGCCTCGAAATTTTCAAGCGGCATAACGCCGCCTTTCACGCGTTTATCCAAATTTTCGGGTATGTCGTTATATGCTATTCTTCGGTTAACAAATAAGGATATCTCCGCGTCGTCGTCTCCCGAGATTTCATACCTCATATAACACACGGGCATAGATAAAAGCTGCAAATCGGCAGGCGGCAAGGGCGAAACGAAACTCACTTTAAGCCGAGCGTTTCCCGCCTTGAATTCGTAATCGGTGGTAAACGCCGTTACGCCTGTATAAAGTTGTTCGGCTTTTTTTACTCCGCAATTTTTAAAGTCCGCGGCATTTCCCAAAAAACAATAGGTTTCTCCCCTCGTTTTTATAAAGCCGTAAATTTTCTTTTCGGCGCCGTACCAACTGGTTACGTTTACCGAATTAAGTTCCTCTGCCGTAGTCCACAAAGAAAAATTCGGATCTTTAACAAATAGCGGATATGCCGGCAATTTTCTCTCGTTATTTTTCATATTTTATCTCCCTGATTTCCGGTCTGTCTGCAACCTTTTCATCGGCTCAGCCTTTACGCCTTCCGCTTCGAATAAAAACAATTCTCCGTCTTACGTTTTAACGCCGGAATCATAACGTGAATCGTATTTTTCGGGCAAATATCTATTTTGTTCGCCTATTGTGTCTATTAATGTCAAAAAAGATTTTTTGTGTTTTTAACAATAAAATCAAATCGGTGCAAATTTTTTAAATAACGCTCTTCGCGCAATTTTTCACTTTTTAACATACAATTAGGTATATCGAAATGCGCTTTTACGCCCGAAGGTACGGTAACGTTCCACGTAAACGTATCGTCTTTGTCGTTGTACTCCCATGCCGATTCGATTAGCCCGTGAATGCTGCGATAAGAAACGCGGACGTCGTGTAAACACTTAAAAAAGTACGGCTTTATTACAACTTCGTCAAAATTAGGTTTTACGGGTTTAATTCCGCCAAGATATTCGAAAAACCAACGCGCGGCGTTACCGACGGCATAGTGATTCAACGAATCTCCGACGCCGACCTTTGCCTCCCACGATTCCGTGGTAGTGCCGCAATTTGCCGTTCCGATCATATTGAGCAAAGACGGATAATTTTCAGCGGTAATCAATCGCAATGCGTCCTCTCCGTATCCGTTATCGCACAAAATTCCGAGAATAAATTCCGTAGACATAAAGCCCGTCATCAAATGATAATTGTCTGCAACGACATAGTTATGCAGCGTTTCGGCAAGCCCTCTTATTTCGCTTTTATCGGCGATTCCGAAAGCCACGGGATACACAATTCCGCCCTGAACCTTCGGGAGATAGTCATGCTGTGAAGGGAGATAGTATTTCTCGTTAAACGCTTTGCGTGCTTTTTCAAATTCGTAACGATATGTTTTTGCATCGCATACGTTTCCGAGAATATCCGCCGTTTCGGCGGCGCATTTAAACATATAGCAATAATACGCCGAACAGAAAAAATCATCCGAAACGCGCTTTCCCGCTTTGTGATCTCCGTACGTAAACGTATTCTCGGAAGGCAGAATTTCGCCGGTTTTCACTTGTTTCTTTCTTGTTTCGATTAGATTTTTTACTTTTTCATAGTTACGGGCGACGACTTCCGTATTACCGTAAAATTTATATAACGTAAGCGGAGTGACATAATTTTCGTCCGCCCAACCGTAGGTATCATCCCCGCCCATTTTCCGACCGTATTCCGTCCAATTTTGTAAAAAACGGTTGTTGTTCATATACCAACAAGCGGTGTTTACAAAAGTTTGAAGGTCGCCGTTCCAAAAATTTTTTTCCCGAGTCGGGCAGTCGGTCGGTCCGGTAACGATATTCGAGCGGTAAGCTCTGCGAACGGCATCCCAAATTTTTGTCAATCCCGTATGCGACGTTTCACACACTCCCGTCACTTCGAGATCGTTATACATTTCAACTTTTTTTACCGTATTTCTATCATACTCCCCGCTATACCCGCAGACATAAATATATCTAAAACCCGTAAACGTAAATTCGGGAACGTAAGATTCCTCTTCCGCGCCCTTACAAACGTATACGTCGATATTCCGCGCTCCGTAGCGAGCAATTCCGTCTTCCAACGTATCTTTGTAAAAATAAACGTCGCCGTATTCCGTAACGTTTGCCGCGCAACCGCCGTTCTCCGTACATTCGAGAGCCTCGCAATAGCGTATGACCACCCGTTCGCCGTAATTCGTATGTTTCAAAAGCAACTTCACCCGCCCTGAAGAATTCACCCCGAAATCATAGCAGACGGCTCCGCCGGATAATTTAAAAATTTTAACGGCTGTCAATTCGTTTTTAATGCGAACGGGATTATAATCCGTTTCTTTGAACGGAATCTCTTTAAAATAACGTTTTTCGGCATTCGCCCACATACCCGTATCGAAAGACGAACACCAATTTTCAATCTCTAAACGGGCGTCGTAACGCTCCCCGAATTGTATATCGTTTGCAACGCGGGGCGACGCGGTTACATGCCACGTTTCGTCGGTGGAAACGATATAAGTTTCTCCGTCCGAATACTCGATTTCCAGTTGCATTGCCAAAGCGGGAATCTTGTTAAAAAAACTCCCCCACGACTCGCTGTTGTAAAAACCGCTGCCGAGTTCCGCCCCGACAACATTTTTTTCGGGTTTGATAAACTCCGTAACGTCGAATACCCGATATTCGCAAACCGACTCCGCCGAACCGGGAAAGAAACGCCCGTCCGTAACACGTTTTCCGTTGATATACGGAACATACAATCCTTTTGCCGTAGCGAAAAGTATCGCTTTTCTAATCGGTTTTTCAACCGAAAATTCTTTTTTCAGATACGTTGCCCGCACCCGAAGCGACGGATGAAGTTTGCTTCGATTCATTTCGCGTTCGATTGTAAGCGGCTCGGTTTGCCAGTCCGGCGTTTCGTCATTCTGCCCAAAATTACACATGCCGTAGCATTTAAATCCGTCGCCCGTATTGAAAAATTCGGTTTTCCCTCCGGCGTAAACAATTTTCAAACAGCCGCGTACACCTATGAAAAACCGCATCGGATCATCCGATAAAAACCCGCGGACATTCAAATAATTTGTTCCCTTTTCAAGCAACGACGTAACGTTTTTAATTCCGCTAAGATACCATCCGTCGATTTTTTCGGTAAATATTTGCTTGTTTCCGAGAAATATATCTATCGGCAAACTGCTCTGAAATTCCAATTCCGCACTGATTACGGGTTCGGCAAGAACGATCTTTTGCCGCAAATAGTACCTCGTATAGGCAACGGGACCGATCCAATCGCCGAGCGGCAATCCCGCTTCCGGCATTTCTTCCAAAGTACTCAAATAGCTTTCGGACGCGGATATAAACGCCGCTTCGAATCTTTTTTCTTTTCCGTTTTGTTTCACTGTTCACCTGCGCATATATTTTCCATTCTTTCCCACTGTTTTGTTTCTCGCCCTACAACAGATTAGAAATGCGACTCTTCTTCGTAATTTACGTATTCCGCTTCCGAAACGGCAGAAATGAAATCGCTTATATGCGATAATCTTGCGCTCTCGGCGTTTCTTTCAAATATTTTTTCAGAATTTCCGACTTAAACCCGTTGTTTTCGATAATTTCCTTATAAAAATACGCGCTCGGCTTCGGTGTACGCCGAAAGTCGTGTTCGCGATCGACAGATACAAGCCCGAACTTCGGGGCCCAGGAGTACCACTCCCAATTATCTATCAGCGACCAATAAAGATAGCCTCTCACGTCAACCCCTGCGTTAATCGCTTCATGCAACGCAGACAGATATTCCGAGATCCATACGATGCGAAAATCATCATTATCGGCGCTTACTCCGTTTTCGGTGATATACACCGGTTTATCTTTCAATCGGTTCAGGCAATGATACATCGCTTCGGGGAAAAATTCTTCAAGATAAAATTCTTTCGGTATCATGCGAAGTTCTTTAAACGGAAATCTCCGTCCGTGCAGATCTTTTTCACGCGTATCGATTATATCGCGCGTATAAAGATTGATCGACCAGAAATCGCTTGTATCCTTTATCTCTTTATCGTATATTCCGCCGACTCCGGGAACGACAAGTTCGCCCGTCCGCATCGCGTGGAAAAAGAACTCATGATTGATGACGTCATACCATTCCTGCGCCGCCATGTCGAATTTATCTCCTTGGCGCTTACCGAACTGTTGCACAAAAGCATGCGCCGTTCCGACAGGCGCGCCCGAATACTTACGGATAAGATGATAGGCCCTGCCGTGAAATATCGTACAATTGAATTTGCGCGTTAAATCAGAGTCTTTAACGCCAAGATTCATTTCATTGAAAATATTCCAGAAATCCACATAACGGGCAATCTTCGGAACAATATACTCAAGATAAGTTTCAAAATATTTATAATTTTCCTGCTTTTGCCAATCGCCTTTTTTTTCAAACCAAAGCGGAACGGAAAAATGAACAAGCGTTAAAAAGACTTTTATTCCTTTCTCTTTCAAAAGCGCAAGCTCTCTGACATAATGCTCGGTCGCTTCTTTATCGAATACTCCCTCTTCCGGTTGTATCCGCGACCACTCCACGCTAAGACGAAACGCCTGATGTCCCAAGCTTTTAATCAAGTCGACATCCTCTTCAACCATGTTGTAATGATTGCATGCCATGCCCGAAACTTCTGCCTTCGGATCTTTTTTCAACCATTCCTGTTCTGTATTCCAATTGTTTGAGTGAATGTTGTTTCCTTCTATCTGATGTCCTGCGGTGGCGCTCCCCCACAAAAATCCTTTGGGAAAAGAAAAATCTTTTAATGAAAATATATCTGTCATACTGCTCCTTACCGCTATCCGGAAGAATAGCTTTTTTTCTCTGTACTTTTTTTCTCTGTATTATAACAAAACAACATCATCCGCCGACGCTTTTAACATGAGTTTCAACTACACGGCGGACGATATTGTTACGTTCGTAATTGTTTTTCTTAAACAATCTGTTTTTCTTATTTTTAGCTCTTACTTAATCGCACGATAAATACGTTCGGCTATTTCGTTCATACCCTTATCGCCGGGGTGCGCCGCTACGCCGTTATGCGAAAATTTACCTGCCGCTTTCATCTCATCGTCATTTCCGAGGTCGTGAATTTCCGCAAAAGCATATCCTCTTGCTTTTGCCAACTCCGCCACGAAGTTATCAAACGGCTCGTATTCCCAAAACAAATCGGTCAGAACGATTTTCGCTCCGCTCTTCGAAAATAAATCCGTTAATTCGCCGTAGCATAGTTCGAATTCGCTCAAATATTTATCCAAGCAAGCGTTTTCGCCAAGCCGAACGATGACGTAATCGGCATTAAACCGTAACGCAGCCAGATATTTCGATGAAAGCAAATTCATATCGCGGGTGCGTTCCCAGTCGCTTAAATTTGCGATGCAACAAGAAACTTTTATGCCTTTCCGATAAAACTTACTTATCAGCTTATGCACATAATCGTTATCCTTTGCCGACGCCGCCATTCCCCAATCGCCGTGCCAACCGAGATTTTCGGCTTTCCCGTGGCGGGTAATCGAATTGCCGAGAAACAATATCTTTATATCTGCGTCTTCCGCCGATTCAAAAGAAATACAATCGCTGTCTTCTGTTTGCCCTGCAGCGGGAACGTCATTACGAATTAAATCTTTGCAAATTTTCATAACCTATTCAGCCTTTGCTTAAGCAAGGACGGATATTACTCATCGGTACTATACTTCCAACGTCATGTCGTCAGACGCAACAAGAATCCCGCTTTCTTTGAAAAATGCTTCAATTTCATAATATTCGCTCCTCGGCGTCTTCGCGCTTTAAAAAATTTATTCTTTGCCGCCGCCAAACGCAATGCCGCCGATGAAATACTTCTGGCACATCACGTATACGATAATCAACGGCAACAACGCCATCAACGTAAGCGCGCATTTCACGTTGTACCCGCCGTCGCCTTTCGAAAGATACGAAATGAGATTGTTCAGCGAAAGCTGCAACGTCCACAACGATTCGTCGCCCGTGCCGAGATACAGCAACGCGCCCGAATAATTGTTATATCCGCCTGCAAAGCCGAAGATAAACTGCGCGATGATGGCGGGCTTGGAAAGCGGAATGATAATCTTGAAAAAGATTTGCCAGAAATTCATTCCGTCCATCTGCGCCGCTTCGATCATCTCCGTGGAAATACTGTCGATATACGGCCGCAGAAAGAAAATCGTTCCCGCACTGCCGAAAAGCCCCGGAATAATCAGCGGCAACACGCTTGCCCCGCCTTCCGTCCAGCCGATTTGCTGATAGAACATATACGAAACGAAGCTGAACGCGCCGAGCGGTATGAACATGGTGGTAACCGTGATCATAAACAGCGTATTTTTCGCAGGGAATCTGTTTTTCGAATAGCAATACGATACCAGACACGACATGAACAAGCCCGAAACCAGCGGTATCAGCGTAATCCACATGGAATTGATAAAGCCGCGTAACAGCGACGGGATTCCGTCTACCGCGTACGGATCTTCGAGAAACACCGCCTGATACCCTTCCAGCGAGAAATGCGAAGGAAACCAGATATAGCTGCTTGCTTCCAGATATTCGGAATCCGGCGTAAACGACGTAACGATGATTACAAGAAACGGAGCCATTAAAAACAGCGTATAAATTCCGAGTATCGTGTAGATGATCGCCGTACCCGCAGTGCCGCGTTTATTACCGATTTTGCCCGATTTTTTCGTGCTTTTCTTCACTGCGGAAGCTTCGGCAACTTCCGTCGCCTGCATACTTTGCACAAATTCTTCGCTCATCGGTTAGCCTCCTCCGCTTTATCGCGCAATTTTATGAAAACAAACGAAAAAGCAAACATGACGACGAACAACATCCAGCTCATTACCGCCGCATATTCCATTTCGCTGCTTTCTACGCCTTGCAGATAGATATAGTACATAACGGTAAGCCCCGCGTCCTCCGGTCCCGCAACCTGCGTCCACTGAACGGGCGCAAGCACCGTAACCTGATCGAATACGGTAAGCCCCGCCGTGATGCCGGCAAGAACCAGAAAGTATGTAACGGATTTGATTCCCGGAAACGTGATGTACCAAAATTTCTGAAACCCGTTTGCGCCGTCGATAGAAGCCGCTTCGTATAACGCGGGATTCACGTTTTTCAGCGCGGCTTTATACATTACGATGCCGTAGCAGGGCGCCGTCCACAAAATGGTTACAAACACCGCCCAGGTAAGCGTATGCGGATTATCCACATTGTTCAGCCAGTTGATGTTCGTGTGCAGAATCGCGTTGAGAATACCGTTTTTATACGCGAATATCCACGACCACATTACCGATACGGCAATGGAGGAACAGATATAAGGGATAAAGAACAGCACCTGAAATACTTTCGCGCCCTTGATTTTCTGCTCTAACAAATAAGCGATCATCAGCGCAATCGAAAGCGAAACGATCTGCGCGCACGCCAG
>ERZ779729.613-NODE-613-length-32665-cov-45.499264_pt1 | contig 32665 bp, 24 predicted proteins | sample MGYA00511072_ERZ779729 | MGnify/ENA primary metagenome ERZ779729 (study PRJEB29588, sample SAMEA2156675) | human gut metagenome | biome: human gut; feature: human-associated habitat; material: faeces | place: Denmark | collected 2008/2010 ...
AGAAGGTCCCAAGGGTTCGGCTGTTCGCCGATTAAAGTGGTACGCGAGCTGGGTTTAGAACGTCGTGAGACAGTTCGGTCCCTATCTGCCGTGGGTGTAGGATACTTGAGAGGATTTGTCCTTAGTACGAGAGGACCGGGATGAACATACCTCTGGTGTACCAGTTGTAACGCCAGTTGCAGCGCTGGGTAGCTAAGTATGGAAGGGATAACCGCTGAATGCATCTAAGCGGGAAACCCACCTCAAAACTAGGTATCCCCATTAAGATCGTGGTAGACCACCACGTTGATAGGTCAGGTGTGTAAGCACAGCAATGTGTTTAGCTAACTGATACTAATAATCTGATTGGCTTGATAACTTAACGTATAAATAATTTGCTTTATTATGAGCAGACTTCAGTTTTATAATAAACAGTAATTAGACGAACTGGTGGTAATAGCGAAGGTGTCCCACCCGATCCCATTCCGAACTCGGCCGTTAAACCCTTCATCGCCCATGGTACTTCGTCTTAAGGCGCGGGAGAGTAGGTAGCTGCCAGTTCTTCTAATTACTGTTTATTGTAACTCCCTTTCTCCTCCTCCTTAAACCCTCCGGTTCTCCGGAGGGTTTATTTTTTGCTTTCAATTTGTTATATGTTTCGAAATATTGCCGGTCTGTATTAACGCTGATGTATAATATTATATAATATATTATAGTAAAACGATTATTGCAAAAAAAAATAAACTATAAAGAATAAAATCATTGAAATTATAAATATTATGATATATACTAAAGTATAAACAATAAATGCTAACTTGCTATATAAGGAAAATAATATGACGGATGAAAATCTTGCTGCCTTGAAACGTCTGGAACTTATCCATGAGTATATTTATAATGAATGCGAGGGAAATATCTTTTATCCTCCCGAGCATAACCGTGTAATCTTTCTGCGTATTAAAAATGCTGCCGATATGCTGCTTAATAAAGCTGTTAAAATACTGAAACAGCAAAGGCTGCCGCATTATGACAATTCCGGCGAACTCTCTGTCAATACAATAGACCAAATTATGATGCTCATTTATAATACGCTTACGCAGCCGGATTTACCCGATAATCTTGAGCGGAAAATACGTGATGCTATCGTGCAGCTTGGTATTAATCCCGATGATTTGCTGCGTCTGTACCCGTGGCAGCAGAATTGAAAGCCCGTTTCTGAACGTTTCCTCTGATGCTTAAAGCCGAAACGATAAAACTTCTCTTTCTTGCTGCAAAAAATATGGATATCGCAGCCGGCTTAATGTCCGGCTTAATGTCCTTGCGCCGCAATCTTCCTTGCCCCTGCCGCAAAACGATATACCGCGCACTCTGCCTCAGCTGGTACTCAGCGACCACTCTTCCTGCACCAGGCGTGCACGTAAGACCGCCCGTATAGCCTCCCGCTGCGAACTACAACTACTATGCTTCCTAAGTTATGCAGGATTGCTCCACTCATGGGCAGGATTTATATTTACTTTAAAAATATATAGCGTATATTGCTAATCGTTTGGAATTTTTTGGATAGTGTTGATATGTATTATAGTCTTTCTGAAATTTTTGCAATTGGCATCGGCCCATCTAGTTCGCATACAGTAGGTCCCATGAAAGCGGCTAAACGGTTTGTAGATAATTTAGGGAATAAAATTAGTAATGTTGCGGATGTAAAAATATATCTGTATGGTTCTCTTGCTTTGACCGGAATTGGGCATGGAACATTGAACGCGGTAATTTATGGGTTGCTTGGATATGAAGCTGATAAGCTTGATTTAACCCGAAACTATATCGAAAATATAAAAAATAATCGGCAGTTGCTGCTACGCGGGAAACAATTAATATCGTTTGATATAGATTATAATTTTATTTTAGAAAAACAGATATTTTTGAAAGAACATCCCAACGGGATGAAATTTATTGCCAGCGATACCAATGGAAACATTATCTTGGAGGAAACTTACTTTTCAGTAGGCGGAGGAACAATTGCCCGCAAAGATGAAATATCGCAAAAAATAGAGAGAAAACCTCTGGATGTGCCATATCAATTTTCAAGTTTTGCAGAATTAAAAGATATTTGCATAAAAAATAATTTTCAAATCAAAGATGTTGTACTGGCAAATGAACATGCTCTTTATTCTGAAAATGATACCAGAAAGTATATTCGCAAAATTGTTGAAATAATGCAGCAAAATATAGATCATGGAATAAATACGCCGGGAATCTTACCGGGAAGCATAAAGTTGCAACGCCGTGCGCCTGGAATGTATAAACGTCTGCAAGAGCGCTTTGAAAATAATGTTGATGATGCTCTGTATATTCTGGACTGGGTTAATTTGTGGGCTTTTGCCGTTGCAGAAGAGAACGCAGCCGGCGGAAAAATTATAACGGCTCCGACAATGGGGTCAGCGGGGATTGTCCCGGCTGTAATGCGCTATTACCAGCGTTTTGCCCATAAAAAAGCTTTTTATGATGAAGAAGCCGATATTGCATATTTGGCTACAGCGGCTGCTATTTGCTGTTTATACCGAACCAACGCCTCAATTTCAGGTGCAGAAGTAGGATGCCAGGGAGAGGTAGGGGTAGCTTGTTCTATGGCCGCAGCCGGATTAACCGCGGTTCAGGGCGGAACGCTCAGTCAGATAGAAAATGCTGCAGAGATTGGGATGGAGCATAATCTTGGATTGACCTGCGATCCGATAAAAGGGTTGGTTCAAATCCCATGCATTGAAAGAAATGCCATGGCTGCCATAAAAGCGGTAAATGCCAGCCGTCTGGCTGTAAGGGGAAGCGGACAATATAAAGTAAGTTTGGACAGCATTATTAAAACAATGTATGAAACAGGGCTGAACCTGAACAGTGATTACAAAGAAACATCTTTAGGCGGTTTGGCTAAAAATGTAGTTTGCTGATATTGTGCAGCGAATGTACAAACAGAATAAAACCGGCGATTCGGAATGAAACTCTTGATAATTTTTTTCGCGAAAAGTCGTTTTCCTGCTAAAATTAATTAGATAAAACGGGAATAGATAAAAAAACGGCGGAAAACCGCCGTTTTTCAAGGTTTTTCCTGTGCGTAACATTGATTTTTGTTTGATTTAATTAAAAAAATCTCCTCAAATTTAATTGTGAAGAGAATTCACTTTGTGTTAATTTTTTATGAGGAGTCCTCCAGTGAACAAAAATGAACTTATTGCTAGCATGGCTAGTGAAGCTGGTCTTACAAAGGCTGATGCAGGTAAGGCTTTGGATGCATTTATTTCTTCTATTACCCAGGCGCTGAAAGCGGGTGATGAAGTTCGTCTGGTTGGCTTTGGAACATTTGCTGTTTCTAAGCGTGCAGCTACAACCGGCCGTAACCCTCGTACCGGCGAAACCATTAAAATTAAAGCTCGCAAGCAGCCGAAATTTAAAGCTGGTAAAACTCTTCAAGATGCAGTAAACTAATTTTGAAAGAGTTGCAGATTTAAGCAGGCTTTTGCTATAAAAGCCTGCTTTTTTATAAGTTATTGTTTTTTAGTGTAAATAAAATTTTATCAAAATTTTTGTTTTTTTTACTTGCAATTTAAAAAAATATCATTTATAAAATCATCTGTTAATGAGATGGGCGTTTAGCTCAGCTGGTTAGAGCATCTCGTTTACACCGAGAGGGTCGGGAGTTCGAATCCCTCAACGCCCACCAATAGAAGCCTTACAATGCAATTGTAAGGCTGTTTTTTTTATAATCCAAATAATTTATTTGTTAAGCAATTCGCGGAAATTAAGCGAAATATAATTAAAAAAAACGCTAATATGCTCTTTGAAAAAAATCCTTTACGATATCGCAAAAATATGTTAATATAAAACATAACCTTACAGTCAGAAGAGGAGAAATTGAATGTCTGATAGTATCGAAAAAATTAAAAAAAATCGTCGGAGGACATTGTTAAAAAAAGAATTATTAGCAGCTGGAATAGCTGCATTGGTAAGTCTGCCCGGCAAAGGAGAGGCAAAGACTGCGTCTGCTCCCGAGGCGCGAATTGAAGCGTATGCTCTGCCGGAAGAAAGTATGGAGCCGGCGGCAGAATTTCCGTTAGATGGTGTATCAGATGCTGATTACAATGATGGGAACTTTGAATATGACCGCCGGTTGTCCCGCGGATTGAGTGTAAAATACACAGGGGCCTATGTTGATTATGAAACCCGTGATGTTATATATAAAGCAGCGGATCCTCATGATAAAGACTACCGCTCTACGATTGATGCATGTTTGGAATCACAAAAACTCGGTGTCGGAGTTTATGACCGCAGTCAGGACAGAAATTATATTCATAACGAAATGGTTGCTAGTACACCGAATCAGGAGCATTATGTCTATAACCGGAAATTATCGCGCGGATTAAGCATAAAATATTCCGGAGCTTATGTTGATATTCGAACCGGAGATGTCATATTAAAAGCCGCAAGTCGTTATGATCGGGATGAACAGACAACATATCGCAGTTGTATCAGTTCACAAAAATTGAAAACCGGTGCATATGATCGCAGTCGGGATCGGGAAATCAGAAGAGATATGGTTCGTGACGGGGAATATAACAGAGGAACCGTAATCAGAGACGTTGTTCACGGTATCGGACATATATTGCGTTCCCGGCGCAGTCGTTGACTTAAACATAGAAGATATTCTGAATTTAACGCTGTTCAGGGTAATATGTTTGTTTTAAACGGTGTATTTAAAGTCTGAAAATTTCTTCGGCTTTGCGCATTGCTGCGGGAGAAACGAAGACGATTAAAATATCGTTTTCCTCAATTTTATCATCTGATTTGGGATAAATGATTTCTTCATTACGGTAAATCGCTCCAATTTTGCATTTTTCAGGGAGACCGATATCTTCAATCCGTTTTTCTGTGTTAATGCTGTCTACATCAATACGTACTTCCCAAACTTCTCCCATTCCCCGTTTAAGGCAGTAGGCATTGTTAATTTTAGCTTTACGCAAATCCTGAAGCATTGCGGAGGTTGTTACCAATGAACGGTCAACGATAACATTGTCTTCCCCATTGTCAATCAAACTGTCAAAAGCTCTGGAATTGACCAGTGATAAGGTATGGGATACACCGCATTTTCGTGCAATGAGCGAAGCTAAAAGGTTGTCCTTATCATATTCCGTAACGGCAACAGATACATCTGCATTTTTTATCTCTGCTTCTTCCAGAATGGCATCGCTCATCATTTCGCCTTTTATAATTTGCGTGTCGTTAAGGTTTTCAGCCAGTTCCTGGGCTATGCGGCTATCATCTTCAATAATCTTGCAGTTGGAAATACTGTCGTCTTTTTCAAGAACGCTTGCAATGTAGTAGGAAATTGCATTGCCTCCAAACATAACCAGATTTTCGTTTTGTTTAACGATAATGCCAAAATCATGCAACGTATCAAAAACTTTGTCCCGTTCTACCAGGATGAAAATTTCGTCTTCGGCATGAATAGTTTCATTGGGCTTGGCAAAAAAACTTTTATCTTCGCGGATAATATGGATAACGGGACTGTTATAATATTTTTTTATTTCATTGATTTCCGTATTTATCAGAGGGCATTTGTCCGAACATTTAAAAGACAAAAGGTAAAGTTTCTCGTCAACCAGTGGAAAAACAGCTGTTGTTCCCGGAATTTCTATCAGATTTAAAATCGCTTTGGCTATTTCGACATCAGGAGAAATAACCAAGTCTACCGGAAGATTTTTATCGCTATACAACGTATTCCACAAAGGATTGAGAAAATATTCGGAATCGACTCTCGCAATCTTTTTCGGAATTTGAAACAATGTATGGGCAACTTGGCAGGCGACAAGATTAACTTCGTCATTATCTGTAACGGCAATTAAGATATCTGCGCCTTTAGCTCCCATCTTTTCCATAATACCGGGATGTGAAATAGAGCCCTGCAAGGTCTGAACATCAAATTCTTTCGCCAATTCATCCAGACGTTCTTTATTGGTATCCGTAACGATAATGTCATTATTAGCTTGGGATAAGTAGTCGACAATACTGCGGCCGACGTTTCCTGCACCGCCGATAAGTATTTTCATTGTATCATAACTCCTTCTCTTGTTGGGCAAAATAATCTTCAATAGCGCGGAGAGCCGCACGATAATCATAAATTTTGTTGTAGGTTTCGCGGAATTTTTTTGCGTCACGCAGGTTTTTTGAGTACCAGCAGGCAAATTTACGTGAAATGGCAACAGCCATTTCCTGGCCATAAAAATCGGCCATATCGGCGAGTTGTTGCAAAAGAGCATTTTTTATATCGGCAACAGGTATAGGTAAAGGAGCCTTTTCTGAGGTTATATAATTATGAACCTGTCCGGGAAGCCAAGGGTTTCCCAATGCGCCGCGGCCAATCATTACGCCGTCCGCATTTGTCTGTCGGAGCATTTGTCCGGCGAGATAAGGAGATGTTATGTCCCCGTTTCCGATAACCGGAATGTTGACAGCTTCTTTGACTTGTCTGATAATATCCCAGTCGGCTGTCCCCGAATATCCTTGTGCCCGCGTTCTGCCGTGAACTGTAACATAGCAGGCTCCGCTGTCTTCGCACATTTTGGCAAATTCGGGAGCATTTACCGTATTGTTGTCCCAGCCTTTGCGAAATTTCACGGATACCTTTAGCGGAGTGGCTTTGACTGTGCTTTCAATAATCTTGGATGCAAGCAGTAAATTTTTCATTAGGGCGGAGCCGGAACCGTTGCCGACAACCTTTTTGACCGGACATCCCATATTAATGTCTAAAGAATATGCACCTAAATCAGCAGCAAGCTTTGCTGCTTCAGAAAATAAATAAGGATCATTGCCCACCAGCTGTACAATAACCGGATACGGTTCGTTTCTGACGTCGGCAATCCTATATGTTTTAGGATTTCTGCGGCTGATAGCATTTATCGCAACCATTTCCGAATAGAGGTTTGCAGTTCCTTTTTCTGCCACCAGCTTTCGTAGCGGATAATCAGTGATACCCGCCATTGGTGCCAGAAAAACATTGCTTTTGAGTCCGATGATACTATTCATTTTGCTATTCAGCACTGTTTAATGCCTTAATTAAAATAAAATACATTCTGTCAAGCGAAGCGTTTACCGATAAATTGATTAATTCATCGCGGCTTTCTTCAGCTGGAGCTGCCATCTCTTTTATAAAAGTATCCATAAGAAACAGATATTTTATGACAAGGTTATGAAAATCAATATTATCGTCAAATGCTTTGCGAACAGATGCGATTTGTTTTTTGGTCATTCTTGTTGTCAGGTAATTCGTGAAAGCCAAATTGTTGCCGTTGAGATAATCATCCCACAGGTCAAAAATATCCGCGCCTGCATACAACTTGTCGGCTCTGAGACCTAACGTTTGCAGAAATCTTCCGATTTCTTTGGCCGTGTATATGAGCTTTTCTCTGTCGATGTCAGAAGCCTGCTGTTCAGCTTCCGATGTAAAAGTTTTGGATTTTCCGGAACTTATGGAACCATTAAATTGTCCGGACTCATTAAATTGTCCGATTTGCTTTTCGTAATTCGCCAGTGTGGCCGTTACTTCTTCTGCCGATTTTTTGATATCTTGCCGCAGTTTGTCCAGCTTTTCCTTTACCAAATCCATATTTGTCATGGCATTGTTTATATAAAAATTCTGCTCTTCCAAAAGCTTGACGCCTTGTTTTCCGTTTGTAACCACCAAATTGGAAGACATATTTATCTTATCTGTGCTGCGGGTAATTAACTCACTGGCTTCTGTGAACTTGTCAATAACTTCAACGGCTTTGTCTTTAAGCGCATCTGTTTTTAATGCCAGTTTTCCGCTGATGTCGCCAATTTTATCGACGATGGTTTCTGTAATATTTTGCAAATCGTAATTTTTAGCTTGTGTTAAATTGGTAAAGGATATCAATTTGTCAGTTTCCTTGTTGATAGCTATAATGACATTTTGCATACTGTTAACCGCATATTCACAGCGTCTTTCAAGCTCTGAACGCTTTTCGTCAAAAACATCGCCGATGCCGTGGATGGTTTTGCCTGTTTCCATATTAACATTTTTAAGCGTGCTAATTTGTTTTTTTGTGATTTTTTCTAATTCCACGGAATTTTTAACCAGTTTATCTATTTCTTGTGATATAATTTTCCCGTATTTTGACAGCTTATTATCCAAAAGTTCGGAATTATGGTCCAGAACTTTGGTTTGAGTGCTGATAAGTCTTTTTTGCTCTTCAACCCGTCCCTCCAGGCTTGAAATGCTTGTGTCCATGCGTTTATATAGGGCGTCATATTCTTCAGATGTTTTGTAAAAAGATTGTTCGATTTTTAATGTATTTTCGGCAGCCTTGGCTAACATATTATCAATATGAGCCTGACTGATTTCTGCGCTTTGCTCCAATTGGTTCTTTACTTCGGTCAGATTAATCTTATTGTCGGCAATATTATTCTTTACATTGGAGGACAGAGCAGAAATTTCATCTAAAAGAGGGTTGATGCGGCTAAGAAATAATGAAGCGTTTTCGGCCATTTCCGCAGAACTTTCGCGTATATTGTAAACGGCATTGGTTGTTTTATCCGTAATATAGGAGCATTTATCTGCCAGAGTTTTAACGCCGTCATTTAAATCCGTCAATGTCTTGGCTGAATAACTGTCCAAAAGCTGCAAAATATTGCTTAATTCTGCTAATCTTGCGTCCAAATCTGTTTTTATTTTTGCAGATTGTTCAATAACCGTTTTATTTTCCTTTTGCAAAAGATGTGTCTGCTCCTGTAAAGTAGCAGCAAGGGCTCTTGCCTGTCTCGAAGCAGTTTCGTCAGGGTATAATAGGTTTTCAATATAATTCTGAAATAATTCGGCGTTGGCATCCAGACTGCTGCTTCTTTCGATATACGCCAAGATAAACCACAACAATAACAATGGAACCGTTACAGATAAAACGAAAAAGCCGAAATCGGCCGGTTCAATTGCAAAAATGCTGTTCCACCCGATAAAATGGTCAATATAATAACTTATGCCGACAATCCATAAAAGCGCAGTCAGAGCTAAACAATAAATAAAATTCTTGCGCAGCCATAGAAATTTTTCTAAATTCATTGGCTTTGTTTTAAAAGGCCGCTCCGGCTTATTTATATGTTTTTTATTGGGCATATTGCAAGACATCCCTAAAAGTTACTGACAAATCCGTATTTAACATTATATGAAATTTTTTTCAAATAAATTATTTGTTTAAGCCTGAAAATTTATATAAATGCGAAAAAAATAAATAATTTTGAAAATTTATGTTGATTTTATAAAAAGTTTGGTTATTCTGACAACCGTTAACCGATGAAACTGTAGTACAAAGTTTCTGCATGTCATTGGTTATCAGTTTGTATATGCCGCTATAGCTCAGTGGTAGAGCACGTCATTGGTAATGACGGGGTCGTAAGTCCGATTCTTACTAGCGGCACCATTTGTCAATTTCAGGCGTTTTTAGCATTTTATCAAACGGTTTAGTTATTGAAAAACAAAGACTTTTTCCATCAGTTTTGCAGTCCGATAATATTAATTTTAAAATATCTCTTTTTTGCGAAATAATTGGACTTTTTAAGAATTTTCCAACATTTGCAGCCACTTCAGCGATATTTGCCAATATTTCATCTGTTTCAGTATCAATCTCAAGATATCTATCCATATCTTTTTGCAATTTTTCTTTTTCCAGTTCAATTTCGGTTTTCAGCTCATTATACATTTTCTCATCACATTTGCCTTGGATATAACCGCGGAATAAGGTTTTTATCTGTTCGTCAAGCTCGGTAAGTTTCTTGGTAATGTTGCTTTTCAAAGCAGCCGTATTGGTATTTTCTTCTTTAAGCCGCTTTTTGACTTCTGATTTGATATTTTTTAACATATCGTCACTGATGTTAATAGGTAATGACAATTCTTGTTCAAGCTGAGTGAGGATTTTTGCTTCATTAACCGGTTTTTGACTGTATTTTGAGCGTAATTTATTACATTTAAGATAATTATAGGAATGCTTGTCATCTTTTACTTTGGTTTCACAAGTCATCAAACTGCCGCAACAACCGCATCTGACTAAACCGGTAAAGATATATTGCTTATCACCATAATATAATTTGCTCGGCGCCCGTTTTCTGCCTTCCATTGTATCCTGGACAATGCGGAATAATTCTTCATCAATAAAAAGCGGATAGTTATGCTTATAGGTTTTGCCTTTGTTTATGAAGTAGCCAATGTAAAACGGATTTTTTAAGATATTTTGTATCTGAGCCTGACTGATTGTTTTATTTACACGACACATTTTTGAGCATAAACCTAAAGTTCTCGCTAGATTGGTAATATCCTGCAAAGTACGTCCGCCTTTGGCATATTCTTCAAAAAGCCTTTTAACTTTAGGTGCTCTCTCTTCATCTATGATAATATCTGCCGCAGTTGTTTTGGTTTTGGATATATTTAAATAACCGACCGGAGCACAGGATTGCCATTGTCCGTTTTCTCTTTTGTAAGCTTGACTTCTGATGACATTATCTCTTAATGAGCCGACATACATTTTAGCGGATAACACTCCCATGTCCCAACGCAATATATCAGAAGATGTACTGTCTTTATGCAAATGAAAACCTTCTTTATGAAAATGTATCTCTATTCTGCCTTGGCTTCTTAAATCATCAAGCTCAACACATTCTTTATAGCCACGCTGTAATCTATCAACGCAATTTACAACAATAGCCGTTTTGTGTTTTTGAGATTTTACAAATTCAAGCATTTCATAGAATTTTAGACGACCGCCTCGGGTTGAACTTTCCACAATAGAGAATTTATCTAAAATCTTAAACTTGCGATTATTGCAGTAATCAATAACCGTTTTAAGCTGTGCGTCAATGGAAGCACCTTTTTTCTGTTCTTCCGATGACACGCGGGCAAAAATAACGGCTTGCTTGCATTCCTCGTCTGCAATATTTTGATATTTATTCTTTTTAGACATTTTAATACTCCTTTGATTTAACATAACATTATTATACCGCGGTTACTTGGGAAAGTAAGCGGTTATTTTTAGTTTTTGATGATTTTATTGCTGATATTTTACTGATATTTCAGACAATTAACCTAATTTGCAAAATAAATGAGGTTGGATGTTAACTTCTTAACCTTAAGGAGGAGAGGTTGGCTTTATGATTAACTATCATCAATGTCATTTAATGGAGTTTCTGCTTTTTTAGCTTCAGAGAGAGCTTTGGCACTTAATAGAAAAAATGTGATAAGTTTTTCGACATCATCATCCGTAATATCGGGATAATAACGCGACAATTCTTCTTTTATTTTGCTAAACGTATCAGTCATAATAATTATATGTCGGAAATGAATAAAGACGTAAAGCCAGTTATAAAAAAAATATCTTTGATAAAATAAACTAAAAAAGGCGCCTCTTATATAGGCTGATTGTAAAAGGAAAGGCATTTTTCAGTAGAGAAACATACTCCTAACCTATGACATAGTTAAGTCACAGGTTAGATTTTAAAGTTTGTGACGTCAACGACAATAACTTTTTTAATCTGTTGCGAAAAAAACAGAAAATTCATGAGAAAACGCAAAGCCAACATGCTTACAAAGGCTTTATTTCCTTGGTTAAATTATGTAAAAATAAATTTGATGCCATATCTTATATAAGTAATATATATGAAAATTGAGTGTAAAAAAAGATATAAACCATTAGTATGCTTTTGAAATACCGTTTGTTTTACCTTTTATTTCCTATATATAAATATAATAATGTAAGAATACAAATATAAAAAAATGAAAATATAAAATGAAAAATTTATTGAGAAAAATAGATATTAAAAAATTTAAGAATGTAGATATAAAGGTATTAAGAGAAATAATATAAAAAAGTAATAATATTTGTTCCCTTAAAAGTTATGGTATTTCCCTTTTAGTTATATGAAAGATATAATCCTTTACGATTTGTAAGAATATTTACGTTTTTAGTTTAATAATATTGATAATCTACAAATGCTGGTAAAAATATATCTAGAAAACAATAAATTGACATAAATGTTAAAATCTTAATAAACAAACGATAAACCGAAAAATAAAAAATATTACTATGATTAAGGGACGTTGATGTCATTTTATCAAAATAATGTAATTAGTAAAATTTCTACAATAGAAATGGAAATTTAATCGTTTACAAATCCCAAGAATCGCGACATATCAATAAATATCAGATTCTTTTGATGGTTATAACACATTGTGAATAGCTATTATTATGTTCAACCTATGTAAATTTTAGCAGAGGTTGAACTTTTAACATTGGTGTGTTAAAGGTTAATTTTATTTAATATCTTTAGCAATAGCTATAGCATTCCCTAAAATATCTGATTTTATCCGTTATCTGATGTATTTCTTATTTTTCTTAAAAAATCGCTATATTCTTGTTTATCGAATTCAAAGGCATAACCCAAATCCCATTCATCGCGAACACTTCTGAAATTTTCCCAAATAACGCTATTTTGTTTTTTTATAATATTTATCCTTACCGAAGCACAACCAATCTCATCGCAGGTACAACACATAATCGGAATATCTTTGTCCTCAAAACTATTGGCAAAATCCGATAAATACCCATACAATTCAGAGGGGCTTAAGTAATGATAATTTCCCGCACCACTCTCTTCTAATCCATGCTGCTTAAATATAGTAATTTCAGCATCTCTAATATAATCTAACAATTCTTTACCATTAAGCACAATAATGCAGCGATTACTATCTTGCCAAGGTAGTTTAAGTGTACCAGCAAGCATAACTTTCATATCTATTTTATCATATATTTTAAGCATATCGTTCACTCTTAAAGAATTTTTTTATTATTTTAGAAGACTTATTTTGTTTTACAAGCATTTTATAACTTAAAAATAACGTAGAGCCTCTGCTAAAATCAACTAAGATTTAACTTCCTGACCTTAAGGGCGACAGGTTGCAAAAGTTTTTGACGTTAACGACAATTTATTTTTACAACCTCATTTACAATTTTAATCAGGTTTAACATCTCCCATTGCGTCATAAACAACCCGTAAACAAGCAGATTTGAGAAAAGAAGTAAAGGATAAGTCCTGTCTGAAATCAATCAAATCGGGCTGAATTTTGAAAGATTAAACCAATTTGCTTTCAATCAAGAATGTTTGGAAACGCTTCAGTGCATTCAAAACAGAATAATGACTTCTTTTTCCATAAGAATGCTTTTTACCGTTTTTCTCATATTCCGGTAGGATGTTGGAGATGTTTTTAACCAGATGTTCCAAAGTATATTTATTTTTACGACACAATCTCTCAATTCTTCCCGCATAATCAGATGATGTCAAAGCAGAATATTTTTGTGCCAAGAGCCAGTTTTCAAAATTCTTCAACATAACACTAACTCCTTATAACTTAACAATCTCGGTAAAAACAGCACAACCAGGAGCTTTTTCAGCTTCGCAAGCTTCTATTGCCTCACCCAAATGGTAATAAATTGTCGGCATTAACACGCCATTGACTTTAATTTGATACATAGTATTCTCCTTTCATAACTAGTTGTTTACTCATTAACTATTTACATTATGTCGGGAAAAATCACATCCGCGAGCCCCTAAAATTCTACTTTTTGATGACATTTTGCTACAATTTTGGAATTTAAAACAAGTACTTAACTTGATAACAGTTGTGACAATAAGTCGTTTGTAAAATAAAAAACGCTCCGAAATTTCTCCCGAAGCGCTTTTAAGCAAAGGAATGTTAAATACTAAAACTTATATTTAGCATTAATCAAACCGGTATGGTCTTGGTAGTCCTCACGGAACTTGCCTTCATAACCAAGCGAAAATTCAACGTTATCATTAACTTCTGCAGTTACACCGGCGCCAAATTCCATTCCGAAACGGTCAAGAGCTTCACCCTCAACCGCATAAGCCGAACCGTTAGCCAAGGTTACGACTGAATTAACATCATCGTTAAACAAGTCATAAGTCGCAGCAATGCGGGCTTCCGGCTTGATGTTCATCCCGTTAGACAATTCAAAGTTCTTGCTGACTTTCGCACCGATAACACCGGTCAAGATGTCGCTGTCGTTGGCAAAAACACGCTGGTCGGCAGAATCTTTATAAGTGTCTTGTTTAATATGGACATAACGTAATCCTGCTTCCGGCGTTACACCTAAACCGTTAACATTCATGTCATAACCGGTCATAGCCTGCAAACCGAAGGTTTCGACATCGTAGTCAGCTTTAACGCCAACACCGGCAACGTTTTTATCTTCGGAATAATCAGACCAGCCGTAGGTGGCAATACCGTTAACATACCAGTTAGACGGTTTATATTCTCTGTACAAGATAGCGGTGTGTGTATCAACATCCGTGCTTCTCATAAAACCGTCAATATCGGTATTGGTGTAAGCATAACCGGCACCAACTTTGACATCTTTGTTGACGAATTTTTCAATACCGAGGGCAACACCGTTAGAATCCACGTCAAAACCCTTGGCTTTGGATGTGTCGTCCAGCTTGGATTTGTTGAACATACCCTGAACCCAAACAGCCGCGTCAGGATTAGAATCACCGGATGACATACCCTCAGAACCGGTAGAGATTGAACCGCCGGTTAAACGAGTTGATACAACGCCGAATACCTGGTTGGCAGTTTCAGTCTGTGTCTTCTGAACCATCGGTGCAACTTCCGGTGCTACGGCAGTTAAAGCATCAACATAGGCTTTTTGTCCTGCGGCTGTTGTGGCATTCTGAGACAAATCACCCAAAACAGAAGCGACTGCTTTGGCTCCCGCGCTTGCTGTTGTTGAAGATGTGACACTGTCCCAAGCTTCGGCTGTTTTAGCATTGTTTGCTGAACCGCCGGCATCCACAACGACATCAGAAGCCGTCGCAGTTCCGGTAATATTCAAGGAGCCGTCTTCATTCCATTTGATGTCATACCGGCTGTTCTCGGCAATTTTATTCGTGAAACTTCCGGTTACTTTACCGTTCAAAAACTTCAAATCCGTGTTTTCGCCATTGCCAACCACTCCATTATCAAGCGTTACTTTCATGGTCGTATCTTTACCGATTGTGATATTATCGGCATTGATTTTGCCGTAATTGTCAGTAGCCGCCACACGCAAAGCCAGGTTGGAATTATCTTTGAAGTCAACATTCGTGGTATTAACCGTATTTGTGCCAATATCCAAACCGCCGGCAACATTCAGATTGCCGATTTTACCGGTCTGTTTGTCATAAGTCAAAGTACCCTTGTTAACATTCAGAGATGCTAAATCGCCGATTGTACCAGAAACAAGTTTGCTTAAAGAATGGTCTGCTTCAAAAGTCAGGTTAGAGCTGGAAACATCACCGTCAACCAACGCGCTTGAGGATTTAACATTTAAGTTACCATTGCCAGAAATGTCAGCGCGTAAACCTCCAGCCAAATTAATTGTACCGTTATCCGTTAGATTAATGGTGGATTTATTATTAATATCTTCACCAATAAATGTTTTCAAATTGGCACCAGAATTGATATTTAATTCACCGCCACTAAGATTAATTTTACTGCCCTGCATATAATTAGAGCCTTTAAGCTGTGAATTTCTTACATCAATACCACCATCAACATTAATTGTACCACCTTCAATATTGATTGCGCCGTCTTTACCCTCAGAACCTATGGCAGCATGACTTTCAGCAGAAGTTTCTATATTAATTGTACCGCCAGTCATAGTAAAACCTAAACTGTCATTACTATCATCGCTAATACCGCCACCATTCAAATTAACGGTACCTCCGGACATCAAAATTCCTTCTCCGGTAAAGGTTACGTCATTTTCATCGTTTTCATAGTCTTGAGGACCGTTTACATTGACAGTACCTCCAGATATTACCAAAGATGTACCGCTACCATCTCCGTTTGCATGTATTTTTCCCTGATTAAGGGTGATTGTTTGGCCTTCGTTAACTTCAACATCCATGCCGTTTGCATAAACAGTTAAATTGCCATTTCCGTTGACGGTTAAATCTCCAGAAAAATCTTCAGCAGAGGCGTTATAGTGCTTTCTTTCCGGTTCATCAGGATTGTCCCAAAATTCTCCTGTACCACCTTTATTTGGATCAATAATTGTTGCAGCATAAACATTGACTGTACTTAATACAGCCACTAAAGCCGTTGTAAATAAAAGTTTTTTCTTCATAAGTTTCAATTCCTTATCTTTAATTGCAATTAAAGTTTGTAATCCAGCCAAGCTAGACTGTTTCACTATACACAAACCAACGATTGTGACCGGTTGTCTAAAAGACAGATGTGTCCCAAAGTAAAAGAAAACAAGCTATTATTTTTCCTTGATTTTTTCACAAAAAGAAAAAGTGCGAAACTTGCAAAAAGCGGTTGATTTTATCGTTCTAATAAACTGACCGGTATTTTTAAGAAATTTTAAGGAGAAAACAATGGCTGTTATTGGTTATATTAGAGTAAGCTCCGCTAAGCAAACCTTTGAGCACCAACGCTTTGAGATTGAAGAATACGCAAGAAAGCAAGGATTGAGTATTGATGAATGGGTTGAGGAAAAAATATCTTCCCGAAAAGCACTTAAAAACCGCAAACTTGGTGAATTATTAGAGAATTTGCAGGAAAATGACATCCTAATCTCTTGTGAAATATCCCGGCTCGGTCGTTCGTTGCTTGAAGTCATGCGGATTTTGGAGATTTGCTTATCAAAAAATTGTTAGGTCTGGACATTAAAAGAAAACTACCGTCTTGGAAATGACATACAAAGTAAGGTCTTAGCCTTCGCGTTTGGCTTGGCGGCGGAGACTCAGGAAAGAAGCTCGGACGTCCATTCTCAGCAGAGTCAAAAAAGCTGAAACTCTCAAAAAATGCTAAAAGAGTGCGAAATTTACTAGCTAAAGGCATTTCCAAATCCCAGATTGCCAAAATCCTCGGCGTCCAAAGAAGCACGTTGCGACGGTTTATTGAAAGGATGTTGTAACCTAATGACATTAAAGACAATACGTTAATCTTTATCTTTTTTATTATCGGTCAATTTCTTTTTTTCTTTTACTTTAGGGAGATAATTTTCATTGGTTACAACTTTTTGACCTGTGCGCTCTTCAAAATCTTCTTTTGTGCGTTTGGAGATATTACCGCCGATTTTTGCAGCTTGTTTATTTTCTTTCATTCCGGTTGCATTGGTATTTTCAGCAACCTGACGAGTTGATAACTCTGCTAAAGCAGTAAAGATTAACTCTGCTTCGCTCATGTGGTCACATAAATTTTGAGATTTTAAACCTTTTAATTGTTTATGTTCTTTAACGGACAGACCGGACCATTCTTGATGAATAATATTTGTCAGAATTGCATATTCTTCGTCTTTTGTTATCTCATGTTCTTTCCAATAGTCGGTTAATTTATTACGGGTTTCTTGTCCCATCATGCGTTGCTGAATCCATTTTTCGGAATGGCCGAGTTTTTGCCAATTCTCACGTGCCCGGTCGATACTTAGCGATGGGTCGGCTGTTTCTTTCATTCGTTCATAACCGACCCTAGCCAACCATTGTTTAATAGGTTCTGCTTTGGGACTAGGAACAGATTGCACAATACGTAACATTGTTTCAGCTGTAGCCGCATCTGTTTCACGCATTTTATCATCAGCTGCCATCATTTTCAACTGGTGACAATTTGTCACCGTTTATTCTGCTCCTTCATTTCTAAGGCGTTCGGACAATTTATTCCAATATTTACGAGCGGTTTGATAGTCTTTTTCAATTAAAAAGGAAATAACATCGACAACAGAAAAATACCAAATATCTTTTTCTTCATCATAAACAGACCGAATTTTCTTCTGCTCAAAAAGTTTAATATCATTTTGCATATATACGAAAGCTCCATAGAATCTTACTTGCTAATAGGTTAGTACTAATTTACTAAAAATTATCAATGATATTTTGCCACGATTTAAACAAAATTGCTAATTTACAGACTTGATATTTAAGTTTTTTACTTATAAATATTTTTTCAAAACTGCATTTTTAAGTTCTGTAGATGCGTCAATAACTTTCTGAGCTTCATCAATTTGTTTTTCAAGCTCTTCAATTTGAGAAACAATCTCTTGTTGGGCTGAAAGTGATATCAATGGTATATCTATATTTCTTATTTGACTTAAAGATAGCTTGGGCGTTCCTACTCCATGAGTTAACTTTTGATAAGTATTCTTCATTGTATTGCTCTGAAGAATATACAGTAGCCACTTAATATCAATATCATTATTTGTTACGGTTATTTTTGCTGCATTTTCAGTAAGATTAGCACCATCTAGAAATTCAGGAATTATCCCAACCAAACCAATTGTTCCCGCTATTGATATAAATATATCTTTAGAAGAAATGGTATAATTTGAAATCTTTTTATATGTATTTTCCGTGATATATTCCAGCCTATTAATATCAAGGGTACCATTTTCTGTAAACATTAAAACTTTTATATAGGGATAATTGGTTCTTATTATTGTAGTACTTTCCCCTTTAGGAACTCTTTTCCCTCCCTTCACATCAGCAATACTTTTTATAGTAAGATATTGAGAAGCATTACTAAAACAACTTTCAATCACTTGTATTTTTTGTTCTTTCAAGGTATTCTGTTCATTCCTTATATGAAACAGCGATTTTTCAATTTCCTCAATCTCATCAACAATTTTTTGTTGAATCTCAATTGGGGGAACAGGTACCTTAATATTTTTTATATCATTATTTGATAGATGGAGAATATTTGTACCAGTTGCATATTGTGCTAAATCTTCTTTTAGAATAGTACAAAACAATTCTGCAAGATATTTGGCAAGAATAGTCTTATTTCTTGTTCTAATAATATTTATATCGCTTCCTATTTGTACATCATTTTCGGACAAAGCCCTAGCAATTGCAATACCCATTGCATCTGCCGTAGTTGTTGCTGGAACTAAAACATCCCCCGCCACTGATAAAATATTAGTTTTGGTATTGGTAAAACTAATAATGTTTTCAACAATTGGTTGTTTATATTTAGTATAAAGCTCTCCATATAATACACACTTATATTTGCCATTGTGTACTAAGTCATTTTTAGAAAGCCCTTGTCCCCGTAAAAATTCAATATCAACATTATTTTCCAATCTTTTTAATGGAATTAACTCGTAAATGCTCTTTAATGCTATTTTTTTTTTAGCTTTTACATTAATTGTTTTTTCAAAACTCTCCCTGTCGAAGGTCATCATGTCAAGTAAGTTTACTTTTAAGACATTATTTTTTAAGCTTTCATCAATACAAATATTTTCATTTTTAAAAGCTTTATAAATATAAGTACTTGCCTTTTGTGGATTATCAAAAGAATTTGTATCAAATAATCTTGTACACTCATCAATTGTTTTACTTCTATTTATTGAATGAATGCCTTCATCACCTCTACGGTTAGAAAATTCATAACCCAAAAATTGTTTTTCGGCATCCTTTTCTCCAGTTTTGATAATCACAACTTTTTGCGAGTAAGCTAAAATAAAGTAATAAAGTTTTTCTTTCTCGACTGTAATAACTTTATTCCAAAATTCTTTATCTGATTTCGTTTTTTGAGAATATTCTCTATATAAGTCGTGATTTTTAACTTTGTCATTCGGATTTTTCTCTAACAAAGTAACATAATCATCAAAAGTTAAACCTTCCCAAACATAACTGACATATTTTGAAACCGGGAATTCAATTTCATTTACTGTTACATCTGTAAAATCAGTGAAAAATTTATCAATAGACTTCTTAAGGTTGATACATTCATAATTGTTTCTTCTGCGCAAGAATAAGACGACAGTATTTGTACCGGTTGCCATAAATGTATTTGAACCAAGTTCAGCTATCCCTACAATTTCAAAATATTTCAGAAGTAATTCCCGTGTTTTTGTGTAAATACCGGAATTTGTAAGAATTGAGCTTGGTAAAATTATACCAGCAATGCCGCCATCTTTAAGTAATTGTTTTGTTCTCTCGACAAACAAACATTCAATTTCTGAACTATTATCAGTCAAAGAATTATATAGCTCAAAATCCTTTTCAGTATAGTAATCTCTCGTTGTTTGTTTAAACGAAGATACAGAATACGGGGGATTACTCAATATAATATCAAACTGTTGATTATCTTTGGAGCCATCATCAATAGTTTTATGTAATTTACCTTTATAATCTTTTGTATTTACAAAATTACCCAACCCGTCACTTAAAATAACATTGGCTAAACCATCTCCATGCAAATAACAACCAACTTTACCAACTTTAACAAGCCTGTAATCTTTTTCTATTCCATAAACATAGTCTGTTGCCCACTCATAGTTTGCATTTTGCCAAAACAATAAATTATTTTTTGTACCCTGTATATATTTTGACGGTTCTTTTTTATTAATAATATCCTGAACCTCATGCATATATTCAGTAATAAAGTGTCCGCTTCCAGCTGCATAATCAATCATATAAGGTAAAATATTCCCATCTTTAGAGCTTAATTTTTCACTTACAATTTCATCTAATGGTAAACTCTTAATGATAAATTGTGCAATTGGAACAGGAGTAAAGAATTGTCCTGCCTCTTGTTTTAATCCCGTTGTTAAAAGCAACTCAAAGAAATCTGACAAATATTGCTGACGTTTGTTATAACGAATTCGATAACCTTGTAATAACTCAACAACTTCTTTTACAATTTTCGCATTTTCAATAAACGAATCATGGTCATAAACTTCTTTTATGGCAAATTCATTATTCTTTTCTAAGCGAATTTTTTGCACTTCATAAAGTAGATAATTTTTCGTATCATCTGTTAAATCTTGACAACGCCTGTTAAAATCATCTTCATCAAAATCACTGACAACCCTTGATAAAAATACCTCCATACCTTTTTTATATAAATTAGTCAGTCTTAATTGGAAAGAAACATGATTATCTTGTCCTTCTTTCCATTGAAAATCAAGTTCTTCATTATCTTGTTTTGATGTTTCATCATAAACTTTGCAAAGAAACAAAGTAAAAATTTTATTAAAAGCATTTCCCTTATCGGAGACGACATTATGCCTTAAGATCTCTAAAAACTGATTAAAAATAAAGCTAGAATCATCTTGAGTTATTGGCTTTAGTTGGCTTTTTATAAGGACTTTACTTTCAAAGCTATATGGAGCGACCCAAGTTTCAAAAATGCCATTATCTTTAGTTAATTTATTCCACTTGTCGTAAAAATCTTTTACATCACCAATTCTATAATCATCTTCAATTTTTATAATTGCATTTTTATATTCGAAATTGTTTTTATCCAATTTTGAAGTATAAAGCATTAAAACATCAGCCTTATTGCTAAACTTAAAATAAGTAAACAACTGACCGCCATTTTTTTGCATATTGTTTAGTTCTTTATCAAATTCTTTATCCCAAGTTTTACATTCTATAAGTAAGAACTCAGAACCATCATCTTTATTAACACATATATCCAAACGTCCAGATGTTCCATGTCCGGAAGGCCAAGTTTTTTCGAGAATGATATTTTGGGGGCTGTATCCTTTTTCAAGTAAGCGGTTAACACATTCCAAAACAACCCAATTTTCATCTTGGGAAAAATTTTGAGTTGTTTTACAATCTGCGGCAATCTTATCGTAGTTTATGGACTTTTTAGAGAAATCTACTTCTATTACATATCCATTATGTTGCGGATATGCTTTAGCATACACATCAACAGTGTTATTTTTAGGCTTAAAACCAAGCGTTAAAAGTAGTTTTTTTATATCCATATCATATATCTCCATATTGGATTTATAGAATATTTATACAAATAAAGATAATAATTTTTGGTTAATATTAACATCAAACATAACCATTTTTTAACTTTTAGACATTAGCGACATCATGTAGCGACTCGTCAAACAACTCCATTTTCCTACCCAAGTCCTTAAAATCCTCATAATTTTCAGTCCGATAATTGCACAGTATCGCGCACCATTTGTCAATTTCAGGCGTTTTTAGCATTTTATCAAACGGTTTAGTTATTGTAAAACAAAGATTTTTTTCATCAGTTTTGCAGTTCGATAATATTAATTTCAAAATATCTCTTTTTTGCGAAATAATCGGACTTTTTAGAAAAACGCCAACATTTGCAGCCACTTCAGCGATATTTGCCAATATTTCATCTGTTTCGGTATCAATCTCAAGGTATCGGCCCATGTCTTTTTGAAGCTTTTCTTTTTCAAGTTCAATTTCGGTTTTCAGTTCATTATACATTTTTTCATCACATTTGCCTTGGATATAGCCGCGGAATAAGGTTTTTATCTGTTCGTTAAAGCCATGCAGCTTTATTGTAATATCACATTTGAGATTAGAAGTCTTGATAAGAACTTTCCCGCAATATAAATCAAACTATTTTTATCTAATGAAATTCTTAATCGAGCTGAAACATTAGCCGTTACCGTCGCTTTGTTTGATCAATTGGTTCTTCTTAAAGCGTTGTCACTTTTGTTAGAATTTCTCATACTCATTAATGTGATAATTACACGGTATTCTGTATTATTTATCAATTTAATTGTCTGCCGAATGATTTAGTTGTTGAAAACAAAAAATATTTATAATAATTCACAATAATATAAACGAAGTTAAAGAGGAGAAAAAGATGCGATTATATCATTACGTAGCCAAAGGAAATACAGTATTGACAGACGGAATATTATCCTTTGCCCAAAATCCTCATGCTGATTTAAGCTATTATTACAAACGCTCCGGTGAAACCACACATAACGGGATATGTCAGTGGATGGAACGGTGTTTTAAAGGAAGAAGTCGTGCTGTCAGAGCTTTTTCTGAGCCAATACAATACACTGAAAAAAGTATTAATATGTTTAAGCCGTTTATTGAAAATGCCGATTTGTTCGCAATTGATGTGAATAGCCTGATGAAAGACGGACTGATAGAAGCCGTTTATGTTTCACCGGCAATTCGTCCGGATTTAGATAAAGATTTACCACAAGATGTTGATGAACGTTTGGTGAAACTGGATTCAGTTGCCGATATAGATACATCTCCGGTAGATTGGTCTGTATGTAATGAAAAATTAGGGCTGCGTTTTTCGGTTGTTCCCTATTATCTGATAGTTGTTAAAGATGGTATTATCCCGCCTCAATATATCACAAAACAGAACAATTAGTCTTGTTGAAACAGGATGGGAGAACACAAAAGGCAGACTCTTGTTTTCACACCTTGTAATCTATGTTTTGATAATAAATTTTTCTTTTATATTTTCAACACTGTGTGCTTGAGGAGTTGCGCCAATGCCGCCAAAAGGCATTTGGGCAACAAGTTCCCAATTGTTCGGTATGTTAAAAGCTTGACGAACAGCATCATCAATAAGAGGATTATAATGTTGCAGGTTGGCGCCAATATCGGAATTGGCCAAAGCGGTCCACACCATAAATTGTAAAATAGCATTGCACTGATAAGCCCAATTATCAAAATTTGCAGCATAAAGCGGAAATTTATTCTGTAGTGCACGGGTGACGTCAGTATCTGTAAAATATAAAATAGTTCCGTGCCCGTTAGCAAAGCTTGCAATTTTATCCGAAATTGCCTGAACCTTTTCTTTTGGTGCAGCTTTTAAAAGCTCTGTTTGAGTAATGCCCCATAAATTTTTGTGGTTTTTGCCGAATAAAACCATAACTCTGGCGCTTTGCGAATTAAATGGGCTTGGATACAGTTCTAAAGATTTTTGAACTAGGTTCTCAATTTCTTCCGCGGTTAGCGGGCAATCATTGGTTATATTATAAAAACTGTGCCTTTTAGCATACAAATCAAAAATATTGTTATCCATCTTCTCTTCCTCTTATTATAAAAGCAAGGCCGGCTGTTAAAACCGGCCTGCTGTTTTGTCTTATCTTCTGTCGCCAAGCAGTCTTAACAACGCCATAAACATATTGATAAAATCAAGATACAATGACAATGCACCGGCAATAGCACCTTTCGCTGCCATATCACCGCCCATGCCGTTTGCATAGTACAGGGACTTCATATTCTGCGTATCGTAAACCGTAAGTCCGGCAAAGATAAATACCGTGAGATAGGACAAGGCATAATCAAGTCCGGAACTTTTCATAAAGATATTGACAATAGAGGCGATAATCAATCCGAATACGCCAATATACAAAAAGCTTCCCCAGCCGCTAAGGTCTTTTTTAGTCGTATATCCGTACAGGCTGAGAGCGCCAAACGTTGCTGCCGTGATTAAAAAGACACGGGCGATGCTGGCACCGGTATATACCAGAAAAATCGGTGCAAGAGAAACGCCCATCAATACGGAATACCCCCAAAACATGGCTTGAACTTGTTGCAATGTTCCTCTCTGTAAAACCCAGCCAAAGGCAAATACTAAAATCAGCGGTGCAAATAAAGCCAGCCAGCCGAATGCCGAGTAGCCTGATTCATTAAAAAACAGGCGCAACAATGAGGTGTTGCTGACAATTATATAAGCGGCCAAAGCCGTAGCGCATAAACCGCCGGCCATATAGTTGTAAATCTTCAGCATAAAGTTCCTTAAGCCTTCGTCAATAACCTGACCGTTGCTGTATGCGGCAAATTCTTTACTTTCTAACATAATTTGGTTTCCCCTTCTTCTAAAATTATGATTCTGACTGTAATATAGGATAATTTACTTAAAAAATCAATAACCATAGCGATACCATCTGTGCAATTGCCTATAATGCAGTATGTAAACCCAGTGTATAAACTCCGACAAAAAAGACCCCGTCGGTCTATCCGGGGCTTTCGAGATACAAAAAACAGACGCCTTTCGGCGTCTGTTGATGCAATGTCGGACAAACGGATTATGCAGCGGTTTGAGCGTACTTGGCGGCAAATTCGTTCATCTTGCTGATGACATATTCCTGCGCTTCCGGTTCCAAATACGGATGCATCGGTATGCTTAAAGCTGTTTTGGAAAGTTTCTCGCATACGGGAAGGCTTCTCGTATTCCACTTTTTGTAAGCAGTCTGTGTGTTGACCGGACGCGGATAGTATGCGCCGCAGGGGATGTTGTTTTCTTTTAGGAACGCCATCAGCTCATCCCTTTTTTCGCAGGTAATTGTGTACAGCCCCCGGGCGGAAGTGGCATTGTCAAGAACTCTTTGTTTACCAAAGTAAGGGCTCAGCTCTTTATCGTACGTCTGCGCAATTTTTTCCCTTTTTACCAGTTCATCATCAAAAATTTTAAGCTTTTGTAATAAAACAGCCCCTTGGAAAGAGTCCATACGTCCCGTAACGCCGAGGCGAACGTTATCATAATGGTCTGTTGAGCTCATACCGTGAACGCGGCAGGATTTTAAAAGTTCGTATTCTTCTTCGGAATTTGTGAAAGTTGCACCGCCGTCTCCGTAACAAGCCAAAGGCTTTGTCGGATAAAATGAAGTTGCAGTCATATCTGCAATGGAACCGGCTTTTTTGCCATTGTACGTAGAGCCGTAAGCTTGGGCGGCATCGCTCAAAACTTTCATGCCGTTTTCATGGGCAATCTTCATAATTTCGTCATAATTGCAGGGCGAACCGAAGATGTCTACCGCAATGACGGCCTTCAGATTGAGTTTCCCTTCTTTCTTGACTTCTCCAATTGCTTTTTTCAAGTCTGCCGGATCCATCGTAAACGTGTCCGGTGCCGAATCAACAAAAATCGGCGTGGCGCCAAGCAAGACGACGCATTCTGCAGAAGCGACAAACGTAAACGAAGAAACAAAAACAGCATCGCCGGGTTTGACATCCCAGGCCATAAGAGCCAGCGTCAGGGCATCTGTACCGGAAGCATTTGTTGCACAGTATTTTGTTCCCGAATATTGGGCGAGTTTTTCTTCCAGTTCTCTGGTTTCCGGTCCCTGACAATAAGCGCCGTGGTCAAGAACGGTTTTGAACGCATTTAAAAATGTTTCCTGGCCGATTACTTTCTGCGCGGTGGCGCAGTCGAAAAGATTGATTTTTCCGTTATATGTAGTCATCAGTGTCTTCCTCTCAAAAATTATGACATACATGAATACTAGCGCGGGAAATTTGTTTTGCAAAACACAAAACATTTCCAATTTGTAATATTTTTGCATTTTTAGACAGGTATGCCTTCATTTAATCCGGAACAGCGGCATAAATGTCTGTTTACATACAGCAAGTAAGAATTTTATAGTTGATTTATCAAATAAAGCCGCTATATTAAACCAAAATATTTTTTGAGATTTGAGGGAAAATTGACTAAAAAGTTTTTTACATATACTGCATTATTATTATTGCTTGGACTGGGCGGATGCGCCGGAGCGCCTGCCTCTGAAACTGTTTCGCCGGAGAATGACACGGCGTTGGAAACATATAACCGGGCAATGTTTTCTTTTAATAATAAACTGGATAAATTCGTCATCCGGCCTGTGGCAAAAGGCTACCGCGCGGTAACAAATGAGTACTTTCGCCAGCGTGTAACAAATTTTTTTAGTAATATTGATGAACCGATATCTGCGGCAAACCATATTCTTCAGGGGGAACTTGCTGATTCCGGCAATAATCTTGGCCGTTTTGTTATTAACACGACATTCGGTCTTGTCGGCTTATACGACGTAGCGTCTTCTATGGGGATGGAAAAGGATAAGACCGGTTTTGATGAAACACTGGCGACATGGTGCGTGCCTGATGGCCCGTTTATTGTTTTGCCGGTGGTTGGCCCGAGCACCCCGCGCGCTGCCGTAGGGTTTACCGTAGACGGGTACTCTTCTCCCGGGTACTGGATTGCACAGGAGAGCGGAGGGGAGGACGCATGGCTCGTATATTATACGGCGAGCGGTTTGAAGTATCTGAATCTGATGGCTGAGAACTTGAAATTCCTTGAAAGTCTGGAAGAAGGCTCGATTGACTATTATGAAGCCGTAAAATCCGCATATCTGCAAAACCGGGGCAAAATAAAGGCTTGCGGTCGGAATGAGGAAAATACGGTGCCTGATTATGATTTTGATATGGGCGAAATGAACGACGATTTTTAGAATTTAAGAGGGACGAAATGAAAAAAATACTGGCATTTTTATTCTTGATGTTTGGTTTTGCTCAGGCTGCGTCTGCAGGGATAGATGGCGGCAAAGCGGTGGAAATGGTGGAAAATCTGACCAGGGAAGGAATTGAAAAGATTATAAATTCAAACGCTTCTCCGACAGAAAAAAATAAAGTATTCAAGCAGTTGTTTACGGAGAACCTGGATTTGGATTTTATCGGAAAATATGTGCTTGGCCGCTATTGGCGGACTGCTTCGGCAAAGCAGCAGGCGGAGTTCATAAACCTGTACAAGGAATTTAATGTTCAGACGTGGTCAAAGCGGTTTGATGAATTCAAAGGTAAGAAATTTGTATTTGAAGGGACGAGCCCGGCAAGCAATCCCAGCCAGATTTTTGTAAATACCAAAGTCCCGATGCCGGAAGGTAAGCCGGTCAGCGTGAAATGGCGTGTTTACAATCATAACGGCAAGCTTAAAATTATAGATATTATTATTGAAAATGTAAGTTTGGCTCAGACGGCGCGCAACGAATATACCTCGTTTATTGCAAAATCTCCTAAGGGGGTAGAGGGGCTTTTAGAAAATCTGCGCACAAAAATTAAACAGTAAAAAGTATAAAATAAAATATAAAATTTAATCTCAAACTGCACATTTTAAAGCTTTTTTTACGATTCGCATATTAAAAAGGATTGACATTTGTCCAAAAATATGGTACTCTCCCAAGAGTATTATTCTATTTAAAAGTAGGTATGTGATGACTAAAAAACTGATACTGATTACAGTTGCCGCGCTTGGCTTGCTGTACTCCGAGGCCTCATTGGCGAAGGTTTGCCGACTCGGAGATTTGAGTTGTGATACTAACGGTTTTTATGGAGTCGGAGAAGGAGAATGCGATTCTTCCTACAAGACGTGTGCGAACCCTCGTGCCGGTGCAACGTTCTGTTATGCCGGGGATGAGGCAAAGTACAAGGATAACGACTGTTGTTCCACATTGGTTGCAAATGAAGGATATCAGGAATGCTCAATTGACGACGCATTGGTCGGCTATGGCAAGTCGTGTAAAGGCGCAGCAGACAACATCACATACTGGCAATACTGCGGCTGCTCATACGGCTTTGTCGAGGTTGACGGGACAAACGACCCCGACGATAAGGCGCTTTTAGATGGAAATGGCGATCCGATTGTTAATTTGGACGGAAATCTTGTACCGTATGAGGCACGGTGCGCATGGGACAGCAAACTTTATGGAGGAAAGTGCCGCTTCTCCCAGTGTAATACAGACAGAAGATTCTTTTTTGAAAATACCGGTGAATACTGTAAATACCGTCAGGAAACCCGTTGCGGTGGTTTCGGCTGTATGCAGGTATATGACTGCAATCATGATGAATTAAATACCGGTAAGGAATATTACCGTAACGACAGTGCTCAGTTGGCAGGCGGCTGGGACAACTTTATTCCGTATCTTTCCGAAGACCAGATGACCAACGAAAAAGACGCGTCCGGAACAGTTCAGCTGATTAAGGCGCTGAATACGACCGGAAACGGATTGGTTACGGAAGATTATAATTTGACTAACAAAATCGTATGTTCGTATGCTCAGTCGGACGGTTCCGGTAACGATACTGGTAACGGTTTGAACTGTAATGACGTGCCGAACTACTGTTATTTGTGGACAGGATGTAACAATGTCCGTAAATGGTACAGCAATCATGTCAACGAAGGCGTAATTTACGATTCGGAAGAGGCCTATCTGAAATGGATGGAAATTGTTGAAAATCAGAAAGGCTACAACTACAGTGCCCAATATGTTAAAAACAATCCGTATCACGATGCCTTTTATGCGGATGTTAACCCCGGCTACGGAACTTACACCAAAAACGGCAACACTTACGATGCTGTCAATAATTCCTCTTGTATCAAAGGGATAGGATGCCGCATAACCAGCGCCAACAACGGTTGTACCTATATTACGACAAACTGCCACCAGGATGATGCGCAGCACCAGTGTTGGAAAAAGATTTCCTGTAGTGAAGAAAACCGATTCTACAGTTCGTTTATCAATGCGTCTAATGTTGATAACAAAACCGGCAAACAGGAGCTTTACCTGAGCTCGCTGAACGCGCCGTATTGGGATGAATTCTATACTGGTCTGCAAGATAAGGAGATTTATCCGGCTTGTTTGTATGAAATCAATGAATGTAATGATGCATCCGGTTGTTATAAAAAGATTGGCTGTGAAACGAACTTTGAAGATATTCGCGACCATGAAGAGATAGAAAATGACTGGTATCCGTGGTTTGGCGATATTCGCGCGCTTTGTAATGATGCGACCCGCTGCTACCGCGCAACGTCCTGCGAGCCGAGCGTTGGTGCTTACAGCTCTCGTCCGAATACGTCGTTCTTTGTTACCATCAGTTCAACGGCAACCGGTTTGACCTGTTTCCGCGGTCAGGAATGCTATCTGGCAACAGGTTCCTATACATCGGTTCCGAATACGTCGTTCTTCGTAACTATTAATTCCTATGCATCGGGTTCAACCTGCTATCGTGGTCAAAATTGTTATATAGCCGGTGGTGCATACTCGTCTTCGCCGAATACGGCATGGTTCTATGTAGAAAGCTCAATCGCATCTGGTTCAACTTGCTACCGTGGTGAAGGCTGTAAAGATCTGAACGCCGGCGCATACAGTTCGGAACCGAATACGTCGTTCTTCTATACCATAAACTCTTTTGCTTCCGGTTCCGGATGTTATCGCGGTTCCAGCTGTAATACGGCTGCCGGTGCATACTCGTCTTCGCCGAATACGTCGTTCTTTATAACGATTAGTTCTTCGGCAACCGGTTCAACGGCATATCGTGGCGAAGAATCGCACATTGCCGCCGGTGCGTATAGCTCCAAACCGAATACGAGCTTCTTTATCACTATCAGTTCGTTGGCGTCCGGCTCGACATCATACCGTGGCGAAAGCACAAATCCTGCGGCCGGTGCTTATACGTCAACGCCGAATACGAGTTTCTTCTATGTAATCAGTTCATCGGCTTCCGGCTCGACGGCATATCGCGGTCAGGAATCGCACATTGCTGCCGGTGCGTACTCTTCGCATCCGAATACGAGCTTCTTTATCACCATCAGCTCTTTGGCGTCCGGTTCGACATCATACCGTGGTGAGAGCACGAATCCTGCGGCCGGTGCTTATACGTCAACGCCGAACACGAGTTTCTTCTATGTAATTAACTCGTTGGCATCTGGTTCAACGGCATATCGCGGTCAGGAGTCGCACATTGCGGCCGGTGCATACTCGTCGCATCCGAATACGAGCTTCTTCATCACCATCAGCTCGCTGGCTTCCGGCTCGACATCATACCGCGGTGAAAGCTCGCACATTGCTGCCGGCGCATACACCTCAACGCCGAACACCAGCTACTTTATCGTTATTCAGTCTTCGGCTTCCGGTTCTATCTCCTACCGTGGCGAGAGCGCAAACCCGAACGGGTCGTACACTTCCCGCCCGAATACGTCGTTCTTCCTGTACGGCGGCTCTCTGGCGTCCGGTTCAACGGCATATCGCGGATCAGGCATTCATACCAATGCTGGTGCCTATAGTTCGACACCGAATACATCGTTCTTCTATGTAATTTACTCGTTAGCCTCCGGTTCGACGTCATATCGTGGCGAAAGCTCGCATATTGCCGCCGGCGCGTATAGTTCTATGCCGAACACATCGTTCTTTAATGTAATTCACTCTTTGGCGTCTGGTTCAACCTCATATCGTTCCGATAAGGTACATATCGCGGCCGGTGCATACAGTTCGCACCCGAACACGTCATTCTTCCACTATATCCAGTCTTTGGCCTCCGGTTCAACGTCATACCGTGCGGACAGAGTGGCTGATGCTGCGGTTGGTGCCTATACCTCGACGCCGAACAGCACATACTTTGTTGTCCATACGTCTTATGCTTCCGGTTCAACCTGCTACCGTGGGGCGAAGTGCGCCTCCTCGTCGGCGGTTGTAACCAATACCAGCTTCTTTGTAACAACACAGTCTTCCGCTTCCGGTTCAACCTGTTACCGTGCACAGGGCGGATGCCGTACAAATGCCGGTGCTTATACGTCGGCTCCGAACAGCTCGTTCTTCAACGTACTGACATCTACTAACGCTCAGCAGGATTCGACCTGTTATCGTGGCGGAAGCTGCGCAACGACACGTGGTTCTTACTCTTCATACCCGAACACGAGCTTCTTTAATACGTCACATTCTATTGCCAGCGGTTCAACCTGCTATCGTGGCGAAAGCTGCCGTGTCAATGCCGGTGCTTATGTATCCAGCCCGAACAGCCAGTTCTTTGATGTAATCACGTCGTATGCGACAGGTATTACCTGTTATCGTGGTCAAAACTGTGCTCTGGGCAGAGGTGCGTACAGTTCGTACCCGAACACGAGCTTCTTCAATACGTCGCATTCAATAAGCAGTGGTTCAAGATGCTATCGCGGTGAAAGCTGCCGTACCAATGCTGGTGCTTATGTATCCAGCCCGAACAGCCAGTTCTTTGATGTAATTACGTCGTCTGCGACAGGACGCAGCTGCTATCGTGGTCAGAACTGTGCGTTCAGCCGTGGTGCCTACACATTCAGCCCGAATACAAACTTCTTCCATACGTCAAGCTCACTTGCCAGTGGTTCAAGATGTTATCGTGCAGAAAGCTGTGTTTATACCCCGAATCAGTATATCTTCAACAGAGTAAATTCTATCAGTACGGGTAAAACCTGCTATAGGGCATCGACCTGTCGTGCCGATACGGTTGCCAACAATAATAAACCGCATGACCAGTATTTTGATACGACAACCAGTTCGTCTAACGGTGTAACCTGTAAGTATGCTACAGATGAAAAGTGTACAAATTCTAATACGACAAGATTTACTTATACGTCAGTTTCAACAGATGTAACTTCTAACGGCGGCACTATTACGGCATATTATCCGAGTGGATGTCGTGGTAATGGTTACGCCTGCTCAGATACGCCGGGTAGCTACTTTACCTCTGCATCTTATACAACAACCAGCACGAGTGGTTGCGGCCATAGCAAGACCTGTTACATCCCAACCGGAAGCGGCTGTAGATATGAAAGTTCTTGTAGTTCATATTTTAGCTGTGATTATGATGACTGGTGCGGAGAACGGTGCTATAATCCGACAGGATGCGCGGGAAGCTATTGTAGCAGCCAGCCGAGTACATCATACTTTAATACAAACTATGCCTCTGCAAATAGTTCCGCCGGAACAAAGTATTGTTATTGGGCAACTGGATGTAAATTTGGTCCTGTTACGAGCGCATGCCAGTCTGGATATTTTGAGTATACAAGTACAAGCACAAGTTGTGGGGGCTCTAGAACCTGCTTAAAGAGTGAACCAACTGCTACAACTTGCCATGCTACAGATGGACAGCAAACATCCGGCGATTATAGATATTACTCATGGGGTAATCCTAAAGAATGTGGTACTGGTACGGCAAAATTAATCTTGGATGAAATCACAGGTTGTAAAGGAAGCGGGTCGTATAATAACTCTTATGTATCCAACAGTATAACCTACAACTATCGTGTTGGTTCCAC